>Ga0233396_1001037_pt1 | contig 12393 bp, 7 predicted proteins | sample 32DmetaG_FD_183169 | JGI IMG/M metagenome (GOLD analysis project Ga0233396, IMG submission 183169) | Seawater microbial communities from Monterey Bay, California, United States - 32D | ecosystem: Environmental > Aquatic > Marine > Coastal | place: USA: California | collected 2016-10-19 | reverse complement strand
CTGAAAAAGCCACCGCCATTTGTGCTCTTATAAAAATCTCCATAGTAAACTGAAGTATACATGAGGTTATCGTTCACCGCATCTACACCATTGTCCATTCCGTCACCACCTGTGACTTCAGACCAATTCACGGTCGTACTGCGCAAATGGGAGCCGTTGTCTTGAGCACCCGCTAAAATAACCGCGGTATCAGAAGTGCTCTGACTAATTTTATAGTATTGCGTGATATTCATCCCGTCGTTCAAATCACTCCAAGAACTTCCACTGTTTGTAGTTTTATAAACACCGCCATCGGTTCCTACGTACAATTCAGAGGTACCCGGTCTAAAATCCGCATGGTGGTGATCCGCATGAACGTAGGGCGTTGATCCTGCACCGTACCAGTGTCCCACGCAAGTCCAGTTGGTACCGCCGTTGGTTGACTTCCATATGTTCACACCGCCCACGTAAATGGTGTTTTCAGAATTGGGATCACATGCAATGGTTAAATCGTACCACGCTTGACCACCAGAGCCTGAACCGCTATTTGACCAACCCATAATATTGGGCGTAGAACTCATCAGAGTCCAGTTTGACCCACCATTTGTAGAGCGATAGAGACCACCAAAACCGTAATTTGAATCGCCGTAAACAAGGTATACCTTACCTGGAGCTGAGCTTACCGCAACCTCACAGCGGTACTTACCACTTGTTGGAAGGCCGTTGGACATCTGTGACCAGGTATCTCCAGCGTCAAGTGAACGGTATAGTTTTGGACTAGAACCGTTTGTAGTAGCAAAAACAGTATCTCCGTGGCCCATGCGCATTCCATAAAAAGAACCGCTCTGTTCGAGAGTGAAGTTCTGACCGTAGTTGGTACTGCGGTAAACTCCTGCGTTCGTAGCCGCCATAACTATATGTGTACTGTCTGGATGCACGACAATACGTGCTATTCTATAGTTCTGAGAGGTAGACCATGACAAAGAAGTCGTGTTCCATGTGATTCCACCATCCGTAGACTTTAATAGACCGAAGCTATACGTGTCAGCAGCATCACGATCACCTGTTGCGAGGTACATGGTATCCGGGTGTAGAGGATCAATGGCTAGATCACTAACACCTAGGTTGGTGAGCTCGTCTGTAAACGTGGTCCAACTTTGACCGTCATCGTAACTTACCCAAAGGCCGCCTGCTGGGGCGCCGGCATAAATGGTATCGTGATGATTAGGGTGAAAGGCTACTCCGTTGATGCGACCAATTCCTCCACCTGAGGGAGCATTCACCGGCCCCATGACTGACCACTCGCCATATTCTGTTGTAGTAGATGCCTGTTGCTGCTGAATGGCTCGGTACAAAACGGATGGATGTGGGCGAACACCAGATTCACCAACACGCTCTTCCATCATGTATTCCCAGCGCTTGAATTGCTTCCAGCCGTGCCCTTTTTCATAGGGCTTACCATCAAATTCAGCATTGAATTTATCCACTACCGTATGAAAATTCACGCGGTAATCTTGCATAGCTTCTACCCATGTCATCGACGAAATATCCGATGGGGTGAGCGTTGACGGCTCACGATTTTGAGCTGAGACTTGTAAGAAGGTGGCGGTAAAGGCTACTGAAATTAATAAGCTACGTAGCATGTTAGGGTTTTTAAGGGACCCTAATTTAATCAAAATGTATAATTCTACTCTTCTGTTTGCGCAGTAGTTATCAGCATTAACTCATTGAGCTGAACCGTATCGATAGTTGCTGGTGCATCTATCATCACATCTCTGCCGGAATTGTTCTTTGGGAAAGCAATGAAATCACGAATAACCTCAGCACCGCCAAGGATAGCCACCAATCGGTCAAAACCGAAAGCCAATCCACCGTGCGGAGGTGCACCGTATTCAAAGGCGCTCATCAAGAAGCCGAATTGCTTCTCTGCCTCTTCCTTACTAAATCCAAGCAAATCAAACATGCGGCTTTGCAGTGCTCTGTCGTGGATACGAATAGAACCACCACCGATTTCATTACCGTTCAATACAAGGTCGTAAGCGTTTGCACGAACCTTACCCGGTTCAGTATCAATCAAGGCAATATCCTCAGGCTTTGGAGAGGTAAACGGGTGGTGCATCGCGTGGTAACGCTCCGTTTCATCATCCCATTCCAATAGTGGGAAATCCATTACCCACAGCGGTGCAAATACCTCAGGGTTTCTCTGCCCCATATCCTCTGCAATATGCAGACGCAATTCAGAAGTTGCCTTGCGTGTTAAACGCTCTTCACCTGCTAAAATCAAAATCAAATCACCCGGCTTCGCATCAGTAGCATTCGCCCATTCAGCTTGTTGTTCTTGTGTATAAAATTTATCTACAGAGCTCTTGTAGGTGCCGTCCTCATTAACTTTACAGTACACCATGCCCTTCATGCCGATATCTGGGCGTTTCACCCAATCAGTCAATTTATCGATCTGCTTGCGCGTCCATGACGCTGCACCTGGAACCGCAATACCCAAAACCGTCTCGGCTTGGTCAAAAACCATGAAACCTAGATTTTGAGTGAGTGCATTTAGGTTGGCCAACTCCATCCCAAAACGAATATCTGGCTTGTCATTTCCATAGCGCTCCATCGCTTCTGCATAGGTCATGCGTGGTACGCTGTCGATAGCCACGTTTTTCACTTCCTTGAGCAAATGCAACAAAAGACCTTCGAACGTATTTAAAATATCTTCTTGCTCTACGAAGGCCATCTCACAGTCAATCTGCGTAAACTCTGGCTGACGGTCTGCACGTAAATCTTCGTCACGGAAACAACGCGTGATTTGGTAGTATTTATCGTACCCACTGACCATCAAGAGCTGCTTAAACGTTTGAGGGCTCTGAGGTAATGCGTAGAATTTGCCTTCTTGCATACGCGAAGGCACTACAAAATCGCGGGCACCTTCTGGTGTAGATTTTATCAAGAACGGCGTCTCGATATCCATGAAGCCTTGTGCGTCTAGATACTTGCGTACCTCGATATTCACACGGTTTCGAAGAGCCAAGTTTCTTTGTAGCGGCCCACGGCGCAAGTCTAAATAGCGGTACTTCATACGAAGCTCCTCGCCACCATCACTTTCCTCTTCAATAGTGAACGGCGGGGTATTCGCTGCGTTTAATACTACGAGCTTTATACTCTTAATCTCCACGTCTCCTGTAGAAATTTTGGCATTCTTGCTGTGGCGCTCAATTACCTCGCCTTCGATTTGTACGACCCACTCACGGCCCAAACTACGTGCTGCTTTCAATAGCTCCGCATCCCATTCCTCGTTAAACGCAATTTGCGTAATACCATATCGGTCACGTAAATCTAAGAAGGTCATGCCGCCTAATTCGCGCGAGCGCTGAACCCAACCGGCGAGCGTTACTGTTTGTCCTATGTGTGATGCGCGCAATTCGCCGCAAGTATGAGATCTGTACATCTTTGATGGTGTTTGAACCGCAAAAATAGCCAAACTTGTGGGCCAATTCCCTATTTTGCGCAGAAGATGATAGACCTAAACGATCACAACATATATATGCGGGCTGCTTTGGCTGAAGCTCGGGTTGCGGGAGCGGCAGGAGAAGTCCCAGTTGGAGCGGTAATCGTAGCTGGTGGACGCATCATAGCACGCAGCCACAACCTAACGGAATTACTTACAGACGTGACGGCACATGCTGAAATTCAAGCAATTACTGCTGCAAGCAATTATCTCGGCAATAAATACCTTCAAAAATGTACCCTGTACGTCACGCTCGAGCCCTGTCCCATGTGTGCCGGAGCCCTGTTTTGGTCACAAATGGAACATGTGGTTTACGGAGCTAGCGATGCTAAACGTGGATACCAAAAACACGGCGGTCCTATGCATCCAAAAACTAAAATAACCAGTGGCGTAATGGCAGAGGAATGTGCCCAATTACTCACCGATTTCTTCGCAAGCAAACGAAACTAAACCGCGCCATGATTCTTAGCACAACGGACATCATTGTTCTCGTCCTTCTTCTTTTATCGACTGTTTTAATTGGTCTATATTTTGGTCGAAGTAAAAAGAAAACGCTCAGTGAATACTTCTTAGGAGGCCGCTCCCTTCCTTGGTACATCGCAGGGATTTCTATGGTCGCTACCACCTTTGCCGCAGATACCCCTTTAGCGGTAACTGAACTCGTAGGCCAGTATGGTATTAGCGGGAACTGGCTTTGGTGGAACTTACTAGCAGGCGGTATGTTGACCACCGTGTTTTTTGCCCGATTGTGGCGTCGCTCTGGACTCACTACTGAAGTTGAGTTTATTGAATTTAGATACTCCGGGCGTCCAGCCGCTTTGCTTCGTGGATTTAAAGCCATTTATCTCGGAGGCATTATGAACGTGCTCATCATGGGCTGGGTTAATGTTGCAATGATTACGCTTCTCGAAGGTTTCTTTGGAATGACTCATGAATCAGCATTTGTGTGGACAGGCGTTGCTCTGCTTATTGTAGTCTTTTATGTCAGTTTTTCGGGACTCAAGGGAGTAGTATATACCGATGTATTCCAATTCGTATTAGCCATGTCCGGCTCTATCGCCTTAGCCTATTACGTATTAAAAGCCCCAGAAATTGGTGGCCTTGCAGGCCTACGCGCCGCACTCCCTGAGGAGACTTTCTCTTTTCTCCCTTCTGTAGGTGAGGGAGGTGCTGGAGGGCGCTACCAGATCTCGTTGGCCTCCTTCCTTGCCTTCTTCGGAATGGTGTGGTGGACCTCTTGGTACCCAGGAGCAGAACCAGGTGGCGGAGGTTACAGCGCGCAACGTATGCTCTCTACTAAGGACGAACGCAGTTCCTTTTTAGCGAGCGCACTTTTTCAAATTGGCCACTACGCAGTGCGCCCTTGGCCATGGATTATCGTCGCATTAAGTGCCATTGCATTGTATGGTGGTCAAAACAATCTTGCAGAACAAACTCCAGATTTTATTAACTATGAATGCCTCACAGGCGTCTATGAATGTGAACCGCTTACTAGCCAACAACAAACTGAATATGCACAATGGGTCGCCACATGGGAACCTATTTATGGAGACCGGCTTCCAGAAGCATTGAAGTACCAGCAAGACTATAGATTTGGGTACATCTTCATCATGCGCGATTACCTCCCTAAAGGAATTTTAGGAATGCTGCTTGCCTCTTTCTTCGCTGCTTATATGTCCACGATGTCTACTCAATTAAATTGGGGAGCATCCTATTTAATCAATGACTTCTATTTGCGCTTTCTTAGACCCAACGCGCCACGTCGCTTAAGTCTAAGCATTTCGAGAGCGACCACTCTTTTACTGGCGTTTTTAGGTCTCCTGATTACCTCGCAAATGAACAGCATCGCTGGTGTTTGGCAGTTTATCATGGAATGTGGGGCAGGATTGGGCTTAGTGCTGATTTTACGTTGGTATTGGTGGCGCATCAATGCGTGGGCGGAAATTACTGCGACGGTAGCGCCATTTATCGCTTACGCCATTGCCCATTACGGATTAGCTTGGGCGTTTCCCAATAGCTTTTTCTTCACCGTTGGCTTTACTACCATCGCATGGTTGTTAACGATGTACATAACCGCTCCAGAATCTAGCAGTACACTCGTAGAGTTTTACGCCAAAGTTCGACCCGGTGGAGCCTGGAAGCCCGTTGCTTGGAAAGTTGCAGATGATCCTGAGATTAAGGACGGCCCCGCAACACCGCTGCTAATGCTATACTGGCTAGGGGGTATCGCAGCCGTTTATGGCGCGTTATTCTTAGTAGGAGCGTTACTCTTTAAATGGTAGCATCGTGCTTTAGTCAAAAGTGAAAGCAAAAAAAATCCCCCGGGCGCGTTGCGCCCGGGGGATTATATATGCTAAAAAATTGCGACTTAGAGTGTACGCTTGACCTCTGTGAATCCAAAGGCTTCCACGACATCTCCAACCTTAATGTCATTAAACTTTTCAATATTTAAACCACATTCAAAGCCTTGACGAACTTCTTTTGCATCGTCCTTGAAACGCTTGAGTGAGCCCAGTTTTCCGGTGTAAACAACTACACCATCACGAATGATGCGGACATCATTACTACGCTCAATCACACCATCAGTGACCATACATCCTGCGATGGTTCCAACTTTAGAAATCTTAAACGTTTCACGAATCTCAGCCGTACCCATAATCTCTTCTTTGACCTCAGCAGAAAGCATGCCTTCCATGGCATCGCGAATTTCATTGATGGCATCATAGATGATGGAATACATGCGGATTTCTACTTCTTCCTTCTCTGCAAGCTTGCGTGCTTGTGCAGAAGGGCGAACCTGGAAACCAACTAATATGGCTTGTGAAGCTGTCGCTAACAATACGTCACTTTCAGAAATCTGACCCACACCCTTGTGAATGATGTTTACTTGAATTTCTTCAGTGGTTAATTTTTGCAGGGAATCAGAAAGCGCTTCAACCGAACCGTCCACATCACCCTTAAGGATAATATTGAGCTCTTGGAAGTCTCCTACCTTTAAACGGCGTCCGATTTCTTCTAGCGTCATCTGTTTCTGGGAACGAACACTTTGCTCACGCTGCAACTGCAGACGTTTTTGTGCAATTTGCTTCGCCTCTCTTTCGTCGTCCATGATGATGAAACGATCTCCAGAAGTTGGCGCTCCGTCCAAACCTAATAGATTCACTGGGGTTGAAGGACCGGCTACTTTAATGCGATTGCCACGTTCATCCAGCATGGCTTTTACTTTACCACTATGTTGACCGGCGAGTACGTAATCCCCCACCTTCATGGTTCCCGACTGAATCAATGCAGTACACATATATCCGCGCCCTTTATCTAACGAGGCTTCGACAATAGTACCGCTTGCATTCTTAGTAGGATTGGCTTTCAAATCAAGCATTTCTGCTTCTAAGATTACCTTATCCAGTAGTTCTTCAATGTTCAGACCCGTTTTAGCCGAAATCTCTTGACACTGCACGCTACCGCCCCAATCTTCAACTAGAACATTCTCTTGCGACAATTGCTCTTTAATCTTGCTCGGATTTGCCACATCACGGTCAACTTTGTTTATCGCAATAACGATAGGTACACCTGCTGCTTGCGCGTGTGAAATGGCTTCTTTCGTTTGTGGCATAACTGCATCATCTGCCGCTACTACGATAATCGCGATATCCGTGACTTGCGCACCACGTGCACGCATCGCGGTAAAAGCCTCGTGACCTGGCGTATCTAAGAACGTAATGGTCTGTCCCGTATGTACTTTTACGCTATATGCTCCAATGTGCTGGGTAATACCACCTGCTTCACCGGCAATCACGTTTGCTTTACGTACATAATCTAATAAAGAAGTCTTACCGTGATCAACGTGTCCCATTACCGTTACAATCGGAGAACGCGGCTTTAGGTCTTCTTCTTTATCTTCTTCTTCAAGGAAGGTTTCAGTAACCTCTTCATCAACGAAGTTGACACTAAAGCCAAACTCCTCTGCCACCATCTCGAGCATCTCTGCATCCAAACGCTGGTTCATCGTTACCATCACACCTACACCCATCAATGAACCAATGACTTCGTTCACTGACACATCCATCATGTTCGCAAGCTCAGTAACAGTAACGAATTCCGTTACCTGTAATACTTTGCTTTCTTCCGCTGCTTGAATATCCGCGAGTTCTTCTCTTTCACGGCGTTCAGCACGCTTATCACGACGAATTTTAGCGCCTTTATTTTTCTTTCCAGAGGTAAGCTTTTCAAGAGTTTCCTTGATCTGCTTTTGGATTTGCTCGTCTGTTAACTCTTGCTTCGCAACAACAGGCTGCTTGCGACCGCGTCCACCAGCTGGACTTCTCTTCTGAGGACCGCGCGTATTGTTGCGGTTTTTCGGATCATTTTGTGCGGGTGTCGCTCCACCTGGACCCTGCTTCTTTATGCGCGTACGCTTCTTCTTGTTCTCCTTTGGCTTTTCTACCGGGAGCACGATTTTCTGACCTGTGAATTTTGGTCCGTCAATCTTAACGTATTTGGTTGTGATCTCTTGATCCTGAGGCGTCTGTGGAGCCTCTTCTTTCGCAGGTGTTGGCTCAATCGGCTTAGGTACGTTTTGCGCACCAGCGCCTGAAGATTTTTTTGTTGGCGCTTCCTTTTTAGGTTTCGCTGGCGCTTCCTTCTTCTTCGGCTTCTGGGCATCTAAATCGATCTTACCCATCACCTTTAGACCACCATTGTCCTCTGGAGTAACTTCTTCGCTCGGCTCATTTGGTGCCTCGACCTCTGTCGCTGCTTCGGCTGCTTTCGAAGATACTGGAACCTCTTCTGCAACAGGTTCAGGCTTTTCAGGAGCGACTTCTTTTGGAGCTTCTACCAAAGAGGCTTGCTCGACAGGTGCAGGGGCGGCCGCTTCAGCGGGCGCTTCAATCGTATCCTGCGTCCCCCTTAGAATTTCTTTTTCCTCCTTCACTTGCTGACTTACCTCTTCTGAGCGCTTTTTACGCGCAAGGTCATCGGCAAACGCCGTCATCAAAACCTCGTACTGATCGTTCGTGATTTTATAGTTGCGATTGTTTGGAATTTCATGGCCATGTTTAGCCAATTCCTCCACCGCACGGTCTAAGGAAATGTTAAGCTCTTTTGTCGCTTTACTTAATCTGACGCTACTCATAGAGTGTCTTTAGGTGTTTTCTTATTCTTCGTCTTCGAATTCTTTCTGAAGTACGTTTAGGATGTGCTCTGCAGTCTCAACTTCCAAATCTGCGCGTGAAACCAATTCCTCTTTGGTCAATTTCAATACGCTCTTTGCAGTGTCGCATCCAATCTTTTTCAATTCTGCGATCACCCATGCTTCAATCTCATCAGAGAATTGATCCAATTCGATATCGTCTTCAATTTCAATATCGTCGCGGTAGACGTCAATCTCCATACTGACCAATTTACTGGCAAGACGGATGTTAGTACCACCACGACCGATAGCCAAACTCACCTGATCTGGCGCTAAGAAAGCCTCAACACGACCGGCTTCCTCATCAATATTGAGGCTGGTCACTTTTGCAGGGCTTAATGCACGCTGGATGTACAACTGTAAGTTTGTGGTATAATTAATTACATCTATATTCTCATTGCGCAATTCACGAACAATGGAATGAATACGTGAACCTTTCATACCTACACAGGCACCTACAGGATCTATTCTATCGTCGTACGATTCTACTGCAACTTTCGCCTTTTCTCCTGGGATACGAACCACACCCTTGATAGTGATTAAACCGTCGTATACCTCAGGTATTTCTTGCTCAAATAATTTCGCCAAGAAACGCTCATCCGTACGAGACATGATCACCACTGGTTTTGTTCCACGGAATACCACTTCTTTAACAACGGCACGGATAGGATCGCCTTTACGGAAGAACTCGCGCTCACCAATCATTTGATCTTTCGGAAGAATCAGCTCATTTCCTTCGTCGTCGTAAACGATGACTTCTCGGTGACGCACGTGGTGCACTTCACCTGTAATGATTTCACCTTCTAAATCTTTGTAACGCTTGAACAGTTCAGAGCTATCATGCTCTTGAATACGACTCACTAGGTTTTGACGGAATGCCAAAATAAATCTGCGTCCTAAATCGATTAATTTAACCTCTTCGGAAACTTCTTCACCTACTTCGTAATCTGGCTCGATTTTCAATGCTGCGCTAAGTTCGATTTCCATATTATCGTCCTCCACTGCACCGTCTTCAACTACCGTACGGTTGCGCCAAATCTCCAAATCACCCTTATCTGGGTTAACAATCACATCAAAGTTCTCATCGTCTTCGTACTTCTTACGCAATTGATTGCGAAAGGCCTCTTCGATGAATGCCATGAGCGTAATTCTGTCGATATTTTTCTCCTCCTTAAACGCGAGGAAGCTTTCAATAATCGCCTGATTTTCCATTGTTTATATCTGAATAATCCTATTTAAACTTAATTGCCACTTTTGCTTCAGTAAGCGCCGTGAATTCAATTTTTAATTCTTTATTCGGGTCACTCTTCTTTTTCTGTGGTACACTGAGCACGATGTACTCCTCTGCTACCTCGATGAGTTGACCTTCGTCCGCTCTATCATCGTATTTCACTTTCAAAAAGCGACCTTCATTCTTTTTATATTGACGCCAAATTTTAAGGGGGCGCGTTAAATCTGGGCTACTTACCGTTAGATTAAAATCTTCATCATCTCGGTCTAGTAAAGATTCTACCTTGCGATTGATCATTTTGATTTGCTCAATGGTCAATCCGGCATCCGCATCTACGTAAGCAACAATAACGTTGTTGGGCTTGATTTCGAGATCGACCAAAAAGGCGTCGTTTTCATCTGCCGCCGTCGTTAACGCTTTTGATACTTTGTCGTATTCCATAAATTACCGCCAATAAAAGAGGGGACTCGAGGTCCCCCTTTTGTACGTCAAAAAGTTTTGACAAATATAGACATTTATTTTATTGACAGCACACTGTGAATAACCACAAGCCTAAATACTTAAGATTTTGCGTTTTTAAGTGATTAATACGCTCTCAATCGATTCACTTTAAGCATTTTCACTAAATTAGGCGTTCGCTTACATGTCAATTATGAACAAAACCATTAGTATTCTCGTAGTGGACGATCACCCTATCGTAAGAGGAGGCATTAAAACCATGCTGGAAATGGGCAAGTTTGAGTCGTATTCGTTCCAAGTTAAAGAGGCCGGAAACATTCTAGACGCCCTAAAATTAGCCGATCAATATGCTTTTCATTTAATCGTCACGGATTCGCAATTGGGAAAGCATTCAGGTGCAGAACTCACGAAATCGTTATTGCGCTTATCGCCCGAACAGTCAGTCTTAGGATTTTCAGAATCGGACGACATGAATGTTGTAGAGCACATGCTGAAAGCTGGAGCTAAGGGGTTTATTAAGAAGAGTGTCGATACCGGTGAGCTGATAAAAGCCATCACAGCCATTCTAGAAGGACGCCTTTATTATGCGCTCGATATTGCCAATTCGCTCATTGAACGCAGGATTTTAGGCAAGACATTCGCTGAATTTCACAGTAATAACCCGGCAGTTGCACGATTGAGCAAACGAGAGATAGAAATTCTCAAATACATCGCGGATCAATTGACCAATGAAGAAATTTCTAAAAAACTCTTCTTATCCAAACGTACCATCGACAACCATCGACAAAACATTTTAAATAAATTAGGAATGAACAACACCGCCGGTCTAGTGCGCTTCGCAGTAGAAAACGGATTGCTTCACTAAGCTTCTTCTCAGCTACAATAAAAAAAGCGCGCCCGATGGGCGCACTTTTTTTTGGGGTAAAGGCTAAAAAAATCCCCCGGGCGCGATGCGCCCGGGGGATCTCTTATTTAAGTAGATCGGTATCGTTTATTCAACAATTATCTTTAGTGTTTTCGTTGCGCCCTTCGCGTTAGCGATGTTCACATAATACATACCGCTCACCATATTATTGCGCTCCAAAGTGATATCACCTTGTACGTTATCGAAACCTGCAACCACACGACCAGTGATATCGAATACACGAACTGAATAACGTCCTGCGCCTAAAGCGATGGTTGCGTTTTCGTTCATTGGGTTAGGACGAACACTGACACCTATAAGCGCGTCTTCTTCAACAGAGATGAATGAACACTGACCAAAGATGTGCTGTACAGTATCTGCGCTACCTGAACGCGCGAAGAAACGGTTGTATCCACCTACGCCATTATCAACACCACAATCCATAGGAACCGGCTCGTGGTTTGAACTATTGCTTGGGTCACCATTTGAGAAACGGTATTCCATAGTACCTGGACAGAAGTTTACTTCCGTAGCAATGTACTGACCTGCAACAGAATGAGGAACCATAGGAACGGCATTTGCATCCCACTGAGTGAAGGCGCCCATTAAATAAATGGTATCTGCAGGAGTAAATGCTGCTTGTGTAAAGTCAACGATGAATGTAACATCCGCCGTAGCTGGAACAGCCGCACAAGGACCATACGTATCGTTACCGAAACAACGGGTTGCAACTGTAGAATCAGAGCTCACAGTAACGATTTTGTTACCACCGCCTTCCCAGTTGGTATTACCGTTTTCGTGGAAACGTGCCTTGAACTGGAAATCGCCTGAATCTACATCAGTGTAAGAAATCGAATAAACACCGTCACCGTCTGGATCCGTCATCAATTCACCACCCCAGCCGTTTATTGGGCCGGCAAGTGTAACGGAGTCTACAGTACCACATGCTGCGATAGAACTCACATCAACATTTACTGTGATATCATAAGTAGATACTACCATACAAGGGCCACACATATTGTAACACACCTCGTACATACCGCTGACTGTATCGGTATAGAAACGGTTATCGCCTTGATTAATACCAGCTGTAGATGCTTGACACGCAGAAGGTACAGACTCAA
>Ga0233396_1001025_pt1 | contig 12469 bp, 9 predicted proteins | sample 32DmetaG_FD_183169 | JGI IMG/M metagenome (GOLD analysis project Ga0233396, IMG submission 183169) | Seawater microbial communities from Monterey Bay, California, United States - 32D | ecosystem: Environmental > Aquatic > Marine > Coastal | place: USA: California | collected 2016-10-19 | reverse complement strand
CTCTTCTTGACCGTCGAGAGCCAAAAAAGTGGATATGTAAACATATATACCAGATACGGCATCCTTACCATTAAACTTACCATCCCACCCTTGCCATACGCTAAGATCAGTAAGGTTTTCTCGGTGATACACTAAATTGCCCCAGCGATCATAAATATTGATTTCCTTAAGAGAGGCTATAGATTCATTTACGGTAGGGCGGAAATAGTCATTCGATACATCTCCGTTTGGGCTAAATATATTAGGCGTGTAGATTCCAATATTTCGATCTACTCTTATGACAATATTGTCTTCGTCTACACAACCATATTCGTCCACCGCGGTCATTGTTATTTCTTGATCCTGAGATACTCCAGTCAGCAAAAGGGTAGGGTCGTTTGATAGTACTTCTCCAGCTTCGTCTAACCAGATCGTCTGTAAAAAATCTGGTGCCACATATACAGGTATAATTATGATATCGGAACCGAGATTGATGACAGTATCAAAAGGTAGTTCTACACCATCACTCCATGATATGGTCTCCAGATCAAGAAATATTGTACTATCACAATTATTGACATTGTTAGTAACCGCTTGATAAGATCCTGCATTCCTATATACGGTACCTTCTAAATCGTAAAATTCGCCTTCGCAGATTGTCGCTTCTATTTGTGAGAAGGTTGCCTCCTCTACATCTAGAGTAAGTACCACACTACTATCACATCCATATATCGACTTAAGTCCACCGGTATATGTACCAGCATTAGTAAGTGTTTGCGTTCCAAATGGGTATACTTCTCCCAAGCAAATCGATGCAAAAGCATCTTGTGTATAGTTTTCTCTTACGATTAAATCTATAATAAATGTACTATCGCACCCATTAGCTTGAGTGTAGAAAAATGGATAGGTACCAGTGGTTGTCAGATCTGTCCCTTCAAACATAAAAGGATCTCCTTCACAAATTGAGAAAAACTCAGTTCTTGTGACAGATTCTAAAACAGTCAATACAACAGTCACTATACTATCACAGTCATTAATAGCTGAGTCGAATGTATAGAAGTAGTTGCCAGATTGTGTAAGTGTTTCCCCATTGATGATTATAGATTCTCCCTCACAGATAGTTGGCGTTAATGAAGTCTGACTTGCCTCCAGCACATTTAGATTTAAAGTGACGATACTATCACAACCTTGTATGGATTCGTATGTATAGGTATATTCACCTGCGTCAGTCAGCAGATCACCGCCAATTGAATATGTTTCACCTTCGCAAATTGTTGCTTCTTCTTCTCCAAGTAATACAGGGAGTGTTAGTTCTAGTTCTTCACTCAATACACAACCAACAGGTGTAATGATTACCACGGAGTATGTGCCTACATTAAATGCCTGTACAGCTAATGTAATCGTATTAGATTCTTCTCCGAGTATTGCGATTCCATCCATATACCATTGATAACCAAATTCGTCACCTAGATCTAATTGAAGGGTGATTTCTTCTTCACATAGTGAACCTTCAATATTAGTAAATGGAAGTCCTTCTTCTACTTTTTCTACAAGATTAAGTCGATCAACAAAAAAGTATGGATCATTTTCATAATTTAAATTTGCTCCACAGCCTGGACCTAATATGATTGCCGTATATGGTTTATCTGCAAAGAGATCAAATCTTACATTAAGCCACTCGTTATCACCTTGAATAAATTGAGCATCAAGTTGGTCCCACCCCGGATTGCTAGTAGGGCAGCCAGTATCAAAATTTGTAGTAAAAGGAAGATTATTACACTCTGTAGTAGCATAGATAGTCATATTAATACTGTTACTGCTGAGTGGAAAACCTAAGAAAAAATCTAATGTATAAACTTTTCCTACTTCCATTTCATCCGTAAGACAAGCACCTACATATTCCTTGTAATCAGGGCGACCAGGTCTCTTTCCATCTCTAAATCCTACATAACCTTGTCCATCAGGAAGTGGTTGCGGAGGCTGCTGCGTAGGACTAATCCAAGTTGGATATGTTATGCCGCAAGTATGAAAATAGTCTGAGGTGGGAGCCGCTTGCTGCCAGCTTGTAGCACATTGAAAGTCCGCTTCACCGGTAGGACAGCACTCCATAATCTCAAAAGATTCATTAGGGATCAATCCTGAAGGAAGTATTTGGTCACAATCGCAATCAGAATCTTGTATATCTATCAGACCATCGCCGTCATCATCTATTGAGTTATTGCATATCTCAATTTGTGCAGAAATAGATAGGCTGAAAAAGATGGATGCTATGATGATTAGATATATTCTCATATGGTGTTTGTAGGATGGAAAATCAAGATTTTCTATAAGGTATATTTTCATTCTTGATCGACTGTATGTAAAAATATGAATATTGATGACTATTTGTGGCTACACATAGAGTATATCCCCATTTTAGTCGCTTACACATAAAGGATTACTTTTATAACGAACTCGCTGCAACGATTTTGATGTTAACATAGATATATAAGACATTTGTACTTATGATAAATCTGAAATCAACACTACAATACATCCAATCCAAAGCGAATAACCACAGTCAATCGTTGGCTTATTCAGTATTTTTAATGTATTATGTATGGAAAAATCCAAATATACCAGCGTGGGCAAAACAAATTATCTTGGGGGCGATAGCTTACTTGTTAGCACCTATTGATGGTATTCCTGACCTCACACCCTTTATTGGATTTACTGATGATTTGAGCATCTTGGGTCTCAGTCTTATGGCTATAAAGCTTTATGTTCATGATGAAGTAAAATTCAAAGCAAAAGAAGCAATTAGGAGACATTTTAAAATAGTAGATGTTAAATCTATCGAAGATATAGAGGGAAAACTGTAATTGTCTGCAATAGCATTCAGTCTTTTGCTATATTTTTACTAAAAGAGTCCATTCGTATTAATGGTTAAGCTCTGAAAAAGTGAAATTTTAACATTGAAGCAGTTTAGCAGCTATTAATCCTATTTGAAATATAAATAATCTAGATAATATACTATTCTCAGGGAGAGACTGTTTTCTTGATATTGGTCAAATACACCACCTATATTTTCTAAATAGGAACTATCATAACCATCGTCTTCTCCACTGATTTCACTTTTAAAATTGAGAATTACATCACTACCTGGAGCAAATCTCCACAGGTAATTCATATCTACAGTAAACGCATTAAAATTTCGATCAAAAATAGGGTTATCTTCTTCATTCAAGCCATCAAAATAGAGAGCTGATATACTACCATCTTGGTCTAATATTCCTAATGAATTATAGATTACTGTGGCATTATAATGTCTTATTCTAAGTGACAAGGACTGCCTATTAGTAAAGATAAATTGACCTCTAATACTATTTTCAAAAATTTCTAATTTCCTATTGCCAATCATGATATCTGTTGAGGACAATCCAACATCCTGCTGTATTACCTCAGGTATTAAAGTGCGATTGACAAAGCCTTGATCATTATTGAGAATGTCATAGCTGAAATCCATAAAAAATGAGAGTTTGTCACTGAGTCGTATTCTTGGTAACAATGATAGACTAATATTATTTCTTCCATCTTGATCTATCTTTCTGTAATTGGTTCTAATATCAGTAGCGAACATCTTACGATAATCTGATGAGAAGAATGCACTTACAGTTGAGTTGGCTGGAAAGTATAAGTAGCTCTGAAAATTATTTCTAGGTTCAAAATAATCAAATGACTCAGGTTCAAATCTGATATTTCCTCCTACCGCATCTCGTGATTTGAAAAGATAAAACGTACCAGCTGTTACTCCAAAGTTAGTAAATACGTCAGGAGTATAGAGTCTGCCATAGTCTGCATTTACATAGTATTCATATCGCTGCAAACTTCCCTTTGCATTTGGCTCATTATATTCTATGCTTGCACTTACACTTCGCTCATTTGGACTAAAAAGAAAACCAAGATCATTGGGATTGAAAGTATCACTTTCTTCTAAATATTTAACTTCAGCCTTGATCTGACCACTTTGTTTAGCCACTTGAGCAGAATACTTATGACCATTATTATTTTCTATCTTACTGAAGTATTGTTCAGATCGCATAAAACTGCCGCTGAACCTGTAAGCTTGACTTTTATTATTGAGATCTATAAAGGCTCCTATCGTATTCGCATCGTAAGTAGATCCTCTGCGCAGTACGTTGGTATTCATTATCGAAACTCTACTATTATTTGGTAGATTTTGATCTATAGTCAATACATTGTAGTTAGTTAATGGACTAGTTTGTACCTGTCTTTTTTCTCCTGATAAAGATTCGATAATGGCATTTGTTTCACTTGATACGCCATTGAAAAATCCAATACCAGTTCCACTAGATGTCCTTCCTGATATCTTGCTGGCATTATAGAGTTGAACTCTTGTAGGGTTTTCTATGATTTTTTCTCCATCTACCAAGCTGTTTTGGGCATCTCTAAAGTTGATTGGTCGACCTCCCACACGACGAGTATAGAACAGTCTCCCTCTGTCAAATAATTCAAGACCTTCAGTAAAAAATTGTCTGTTCTCATCAAAGAAGACTTCAAAGGGACTAAGATTTAATACTTGATTGTCGGTTTGTACCTGACCAAAATCAGGAACTAGAGTCATGTCTAAAGTAAATGCATCGTTGATGCCATATTTGAGATCCATCCCTGCATTGTAACTAGTCCCAGTTTCGCTTACTCCATTATCTTTATTATTTTGTATATAGCCAGTTATGTAGGGTGTGATGGATAATCTAACTGGAGATTCTATATTTTTGATTCCTTCTAGATGGCCAGCTTGATTGACAAATCCTTCAAAATTCGGATCCAATGGATTCCAAAAGGATTGCTCTCTTTCTCTCCTAATTTCTCTAGCTAATTGTAGATTCCAATGTTGTATATCTGTATTTGGGAATCTGATGGCTGAGTAAGGAATAAATAATTCTGCATTCCACCCTCTCTCATGAATTAGTACTTCACTTTGCCATACGGCATCCCAGTTTTCATCTTCATCACCACCTGCGAATTTAATATCTTGCTGAACTCCAGCAGCTGTTACTGTAAACGCAAATCCATTTAGTCCATCTCGGTATGTATCTATTAAAACTCCAAACCAATCCGTATTATTTTTCTTATCTCTTACAGATAATTCTTTGAGAATTTTATCAGCTCGAGTATCATGCATTAAGGCTCCAAAGTATATACCCTGATCATTATATATAATCTTTACTTCAGTCTGTTGACTAGGAGTTGTATTTGGTTCTGGCTCAAACTCTGTAAATCCTGTTGTGGTGGGCGCCATAAACCAAGCTTCATCATCTAAGATGCCATCAATTTTTATTTCACCTTCAAACGGCGCCGCGTAAGTAGTTTTCTTTTCGTTTTGGGCCGTGATTATATTTGTACAATATAGACACAGTAGAAGTAGGATTGTTTTTTTCACTTATTGAGTAATTGTGCTCTTACGCAAAGCTAAATATTACTATGTCTAAAAGTATTTTCTATGGTTAATTAACAAGCCGTTAGCATTAACAATTAACTTTTGATGCTTATGAATAATTACTTTATTTGTATTATTATTCTGTTATTGCAGATATAATTTTATTACTCCTAGAATAATTGTTAGTCTAATCTAAAAATTACTTTAGTAACATCTAAAATAATACATTATTAGTATCCTATTTGCATCTTACCTATTGAGATATACATTAGTTTTGTAGTAAATCACAAGAATAAAAAAGATACCACTATGAGCATAGTAGAAATGAAAGTTCCAGTAATCGGAGAATCTATCTCTGAAGTAACTTTATCACAATGGTTGAAAGCTGATGGAGAATATGTAAAGATAGATGAGCCAATATGTGAATTTGAATCAGATAAGGCAACTTTGGAGTTTCCGGCTGAAGCGAGCGGTAAGCTCATATATGTAGCAGCAGAGGAAGATGATTTGGAGATTGGAGCCATGGTAGCAAGAATAGATACATCGATTAAAGCTCCAGCTGGAAGCGATATACCAGTTACACCTCAAGTAGAAGCTCCCAAAGTCGAATCACCAGTAGTAGCACCACCAGCACCAGCTATAACTAGTTATGCTACTGGGCACCCATCTCCGTCAGCAGCTAAGATCATGAGAGAATCAAGGGTAGATGCTGCTAATGTAAAAGGCACAGGTGTAGATGGGCGTATCACTAAAGATGATGCACAGAAAGCAGCTAGTAATCCTGGAGGATCAACTCATTCTATACCTACATCAATAGCTCCAATCGCAGGAGTTAGGACAACGCGTAGAGAGAAGATGAGTCGAATGAGACGTACGATAGCAACAAGACTAGTATCTGCAAAAAATAATACAGCTATGCTTACGACTTTCAACGAAGTAGATCTTAGTGAGCTTATGGCAATGCGAAAGAAATACCAAGAAAAATTTGTAGAGAAGCACGGTGTAAAACTTGGATTTATGTCTCTATTTCTGAAGGCATGTAGTAATGTACTGCTAGAGATGCCATCAGTTAATGCTCAGTTAGATGGTAACGAAATCATTTATCATGATTTTGTGGATATCTCAGTTGCTATCTCTACACCAACAGGTCTAGTAGTACCACCAGTAAAGAATGTTGAATCTAGGAGCTTCTCAGAAATAGAAAAGGAAATAAAAGTTCTTGCTGGAAAGGCGAGAGATGGAAGTCTTGCTCTCGAGGAAATGAAAGGAGGAACCTTTACAGTAACTAACGGAGGAGTATTCGGATCACTAATAAGTACTCCTATAATCAATGAACCCCAATCAGCGATACTAGGTATGCATACAATAAAGCAACGCCCTATCGCTGTAGACGGAAAAGTAGAGATAAGACCAATGATGTGGTTAGCATTATCATACGATCATAGAGTTATTGACGGTAGTACTTCGGTTACGTTCCTTGTAAAAGTGAAAGAACAATTGGAAGACCCATACACACTGATGATGAACATATAGAGCGATTTTTTAAAAATTTTCGTGGACCTAATATCGTAGCAGCGTTTATGGAAAACGTGTACAAGACGTCAGGATTGCTATGTCGTAACCAAGTTGTCATCCTAAAAGAAATGCAGTGAAGTCGAAGGATCAATAACTGATTTTTCGCTAATTCAGGCTGTGGTGGAGAAATCTTCTGCTTTAGTAAACTAAGTTTTAGATAATACTACATTTGCGGTTAACCAGAAATTTCAATGTCAAATATATAAAGTGAGAAGCTAAAAGCTGCTTCATGAGCAATGCTCGCACTAAAGATAATAGTGGTTATAGTCTGGGTGTTTTACCTCTTTCCATTCCAAACAGAGAAGTTAAGCCCTACAGTGCCGATGGTACTGCATTTGTGGGAGAGTATGTAGCCGCCTTTGTGTTATTGTATAAGTTTAACATTTACAAGATTTAAATATTTAGTATTTGAGATACTAGATTCTAGATTGATACATTAAGAGTCGGATGCTAAGATAATAATCTCTTCATCGACCAATATCTTAAGAGCTTCTATCTCATTTTCTGTTGGAACATGTAGTTCCATATCTCCAAAGAGACCAGCATGCGCACTATCCATTTTATTTACTGTCCAGCTTTCTATACCAGCTTCCCTCAAGAAGTATCTCGCAGATACTATTTTCAATTGGGATATGGTAAACATTACAGTCGTGGTGCTCATAGCTTATAATTTAAAGGTTATAATACCCTTACTCTCATAAATAGGTTTATCAACTCTCCTTTCATAACAAATTTTGTAACCTTGAAATTCCGTAATGTTTACTTTTCTGCACTGATTATTATCTGTAATCATTTATTTTGGGAGAATACTGCTTTGCCTTTATAACTTTCTAGGACACCTCTATGCTGACTTTAGCTCTAATCTTTTAAATTTGAACAGAGTTGCCAAATAGATTGCCAGCAGCTTCACAAAATTCAGTAATTTACTTTGATCAGTACAAGAGTTGCCATTACATTGATAAATATTGAATTTGTCATGATTAGAATATTTTGTTCCAGTACCAAATAAATATACAACTATCGATATGACATAGCAGATTGAATGGCACACGACATTGTGGCGCTGCAAAAATTAGAGTTTCGAAACAAAATACGACAAAGTGTCGCTGTAGAGCTCTTGGAATAGTATCTGATTATTCTATAAGGTAATCGCTCATACTTTGTATCTTTGAGCTCTTTTGAGGCATTCTAATTGATTATAGCCTTAAAACCAATTATTAAGACAATATAAATTTACTATAGTCCATGTTTAATTTTCTCAAGAAAGTATTTGGAACCAAATATGATAAAGATGTCAAAGAGTATGATCCAATTGTATTAGAGATCAACGGATACTTTGAGCAATATAAATCTCTATCTAACGATGATCTTCGTAACAAGACATTTGAATTTAGAGAGAGAATCAAAACCCATCTTAAGGGCATCAATGGAGAGATAGACTCTTTACAGGAGAAAGCAGCAATTGAAAATGATCTCAATGTGAAGGAAGAAATGTTTAACGACATAGATGGTCTGATTAAAGAAAGAGATAAACATTTAGAAGCAGTCCTAAAAGAAATAAGACCTGAGGCTTTCGCGGTAGTGAAAGAGACAGCACGTAGATTCTCTGAGCATGAGACCATTCAAGTTTCGGCTTCTCAAAACGATAGAGATTTAGCAGTTAAAGTTAACTATGTAACAATAGATGGTGAAACGGCAACATGGAAGAATTCATGGTTAGCTGCAGGAGGTGAGGTCACTTGGAATATGATACACTATGATGTCCAGCTGATCGGTGGTATGGTATTACATGATGGTAAGATTGCAGAGATGGCAACAGGAGAAGGTAAGACTTTAGTGGCAACACTACCAGCATACCTTAATGGTTTGTCCGGCTACGGAGTGCATGTGATCACAGTCAATGATTATCTAGCACGAAGAGACAGTGAGTGGATTGGACCTATCATGGAATTCCTGCATCTGACTATTGATTGTATTGATAAATACAAACCTCACTCACCACAAAGAGTAGCAGCATATAAGAAGGATATCGTTTATGGGACTAACAATGAATTTGGCTTTGATTATTTAAGAGACAATATGGTTAGATCATCTAAAGAGCTAGTTCAGTCTAAGCACCATTTTGCGATGATCGATGAGGTGGATAGTGTACTTGTGGATGATGCACGTACCCCCTTGATTATATCTGGTCCAGTACCAGAGGGATCTGAAGAGCAAGAATATAATGAACTTAAGTATAAAGTAGAAAATCTTTTTAGCGGTCAACGTAAAATAGCTAACGAGTATTTGACTGATGCAAAAAGACTTTTTTCGGAAGGGATAACAGGGGTTAATGAAGGCGAAGGTGGCCTAGCACTGTACCGGGCACATAAGGCAATGCCAAAATCCTTACCTCTGATTAAGTTCCTATCTGGTGAGGGTGTAAAGGTTCACATGCAGAAGACTGAGAATTTTTATATGCAGGAACAGAATAAGAATATGCATATTGTTGATGCTCCATTGCTCTTCACAATAGACGAGAAGAACAGAAATGTAGAGCTAACTGATCGAGGTGTAGATTTTCTTTCTAAAGGTGAGAATGATCCGAATTTCTATATTATGCCAGATATCACTGAGGAGATGCAAAATCTCAATCTTAGAGAGACAGAATTAGGTACAAAGCTTACAGATGAGAGAGAGATACTTGTACAAGATTACTCTATTAAGGCACGCAGATTACACTCTGTGAGTCAGTTACTCAAGGCCTATACAATGTTTGAGAAAGATACTGATTATGTAGTGATGGAGGGTCAGGTAAAGATTGTAGATGAGCAGACTGGTCGTATGATGGAAGGTCGTAGATACTCTGATGGATTGCATCAAGCACTAGAGGCGAAGGAAAATGTAAAGGTAGGAGAGATCACACAGACTTATGCTACCGTAACATTGCAAAACTATTTCCGTAAGTATCACAAGCTTTGTGGTATGACCGGTACGGCGGAAACGGAAGCAGGTGAGTTCTGGGAAATCTATAAATTAGACGTAGTGGTAATCCCAACTAATCGTCCGATCGTAAGAGATGATAGAGAAGATTTAATCTATAAGACCAATAAAGAAAAGTATAAGGCAGTAATTGATGAAGTTAATAAACTGACTGAAGCTGGTCGTCCAGTTCTTGTAGGAACGACTTCTGTAGATATATCAGAGAGACTAAGTGCAATGCTAGATTCTAGTGGTATAAGTCATAATGTATTAAATGCTAAGCAGCATCAACGTGAGGCAGAGGTAGTTAGTGAAGCCGGTCTTCCTAGTAAAGTAACTATTGCCACTAACATGGCAGGTAGAGGTACTGATATTAAGCTGTCACAGCAAGTAAAAGATGCAGGCGGATTGGCCATTATTGCTACGGAGAGACATGATAGTAGACGCGTAGATAGACAGTTGAGAGGTCGTGCTGGTAGACAAGGAGATCCAGGAATGTCGCAGTTCTATGTATCTCTGGAGGATACACTTATGCGTAATTTTGGATCAGAACGTGTGGCTGGAATTATGGATAAATTAGGTCACAAAGAAGGTGACGTAATACAGCACTCCATGGTATCAAAGTCAATTGAAAGGGCTCAGAAGAAGGTCGAGGAAAACAATTTCGGTGTCCGTAAACGTCTTCTTGAGTATGATGATGTTATGAATATCCAAAGAGAAGCAATTTACTCAAAGCGTAATCACGCATTGAACGGTAAAAGACTTACTGTCGATCTCAATAACATGTTTATCGGTCTTACTGAAAATATAGTAGAGAATAATGTTCAGTATGGAGATTACGAGTCATTCCGTAACAGATCTATCACTGCTCTCGGTATCGATCCTGAGATCACAGAAGATGAGTTTGCATCAAAGAATATCGATGATCTTATAGATATGTATCAGCATCAGGTAAATCGTATGTATGGAACTAAATCAAAGCAAATACGAGATATATTACTACCCACTATTAAACGTGTATATGAGGCTGAAGGTCATAAATATAAGAGAATAGCTATACCATATACAGATGGTAGAGCTAAGCAACTTAATATCTCTGCAGGACTAGAGGAAGCTATCGGAAGTGATGGGGGAACGATCATGAGAGATATCGAAAAAGCAATCATGCTCGCACTGATAGATGAAAACTGGAAAGAGCATTTAAGAGCGATGGATGAATTGAAGGAATCATCTCAATCTGCGTCATTTGAGCAAAAGGATCCGTTAGTAATTTATAAGATGGAATCATTCAACTTGTTTGAGAAGTTGATGAAAAACATTAACTATGATGTATGTTCGTACTTAATGAAAGGTAAACTCTTTATTGATACAGGAGACGGTAATTTGAAAGAAGCTAAAGAGCAAAAAACTGATCTATCAAAAATGCAAACGAATGAAGGGAGACGAACTGCTGAAGAGCAAGCAATGAGACGAGCAGCAGCAGGAGCAGGAAGAGCAGTACAGAAAGTAGAGACTTTTAAGAGAGAGCAAAAAAAAGTGGGAAGAAACGAACAGTGCCCGTGTGGTAGTGGTAAGAAATTTAAACATTGCTGTGGGAAGTAAGAAGCTTTTAATTGAAAGATTAAATAATGCCAGTAAAAGCTGTTAAAGCAGAGTATCTACTTTTCTTGAGCAGCATTAATATGCAAAAAAATGAACAGGTTAAAATTTCGTTAAATGATTATTGCTTGCATGATGTATTTAACATATATATAATTGACAATCAGTAACTTGTGCGATATTTTGAAAGCGTGTTATATTCTGTGAGGAAACAGAAGGTCTTAGTATGTATCTTTTGGTTGTATAAAGTGATAAAATTGTAATTTTGGCACAATCTGAGTAACATTACGTTGTTGACTTACAAATAAGAACAATAAAGATTAAACCTATGATGAAAAGAATTCTTACCCTTCTAGTGCTAGTATCAGCAGTAGGTTATACAGCATCAGCTCAAAGAATCGCAGTAATAGATATCCAGGAGATATTATCTAACATGGAAGAATATAGCTCAGCAGAAAAGCAACTTGATGTTGTGGCAGCAGGATGGAGACAAGAAGTATCTATCGAATATGATAAAATAAAGAGTCTTTACAATAAATATCAGGCGGAGCAAGTACTCCTCAGTGATGCTGATAAGAAAAAAAGGGAAGACGAGATTGTAGAAGCAGAAGCAGCAGTAAGAGAGCTTCAGAAAAGGAAATTTGGTCCAGAAGGAGATTTATTTCTCAAGCGACAAGAACTTGTAGCTCCAGTTCAAGAGAAAGTTTTCTCAGCGATCGAAGATTTTGCAGCAGATAGAGGTTATGATCTTATTTTTGACAAAGCTGGATCTACAGGATTACTTTTCACATCTGATGAGTTCGATAAGACGGCAGATCTCAAAAAGAGATTAGGAGTAAAATAATTTGGCTTTTGCCATAGTATTGGTATAAAATCGATACACCAAAATATTAAATTAACTCATATATATTAAAT
>Ga0233396_1001017_pt1 | contig 12536 bp, 12 predicted proteins | sample 32DmetaG_FD_183169 | JGI IMG/M metagenome (GOLD analysis project Ga0233396, IMG submission 183169) | Seawater microbial communities from Monterey Bay, California, United States - 32D | ecosystem: Environmental > Aquatic > Marine > Coastal | place: USA: California | collected 2016-10-19 | reverse complement strand
TGTTGGTGATGGGTATAACATTTAAAGAAGATGTTTCTGATATTCGAAACAGTAAGGTTGCAGATTTAATAGGTGAGATTATTGATTTCTCTGTTGAAGTTGATGTGATTGATGTACATGCATCCAAGGAAGATGTTTTTCACGAATATAAGATTGATTTAAAGGAAGGCGTAGATGATGACTATGATGCGATTGTATTAGCTGTGGGTCATAAAGAATATAGGGAGATGTCTAAGTCTGATTTTGAAAAATTGTCAAAATCTAATATAATTTTATTTGATATAAAAGGTATTGTTAAGCACCTTGGTATTCAGAATTACTGGAAACTTTAGTTTATGATATTTTTACTCTTGTTAATTTTTTTTCTAGTTTCATCTTTGTCATGCAGTACGTATAAAAATACATCTGTTTTTTCAAGCTACAATGAGTTAACTTGTTTAGGGGCAAGCTTCTAAAGAGAGGTTTATATAGTGACATTTCTGTTATGATGTCTGGCACATTATTGGCTCAGTTACTTATTATTGCTGTGACGCCGTTGTTGACAAGGCTATATGAGGCATCGGATTTTGGATTGCTTTCTATCTTTATGAGCGCTTTGCAAATACTAGCCGTAGTAACAACAGGGAAATACGAAATCGCCATTGTTATACCTAGAAAAACAGAAACTACGAGTAAGTTAATTCACGGAATGTTGTTAATTAACCATTTTTTCGTTATTTTTTTCTTTTTCATATTTTTCTTTTTTTACGAGAGAATTATAGCATTCTTCGGTTGGGAAGAGCTTTCTTACTATGTTTTTTTATTGCCCATATGCGTTTTGATAGTGTCGTATAATACTGCGTTTAATCATTGGTTTCTTCGACACAGGAAGTATTATATTAGTTCTATAATTGTATTTTTTTCCGCCATAGTAATTAGTTCTATTAACTTAATTGTAGGTTATTTTAAGTTTTTGTCAAATGGTTTAATATTTGCTTATGTCACAGCTCAGGCATCTGTTTTTTTTATGTACTTATATCAATTGAAAAAAAATAATTTACACAAGCCTTTGTTAGTTTTTACTAGTATAAAGGAAATTAGGCTTGTGTTGAGAGAGTATATTAATTTTCCAAAGTTTCAGCTGCCATCGGAATTGTTATTTACAACAGCAACTCAGATCACTCCAATAGTTTTTGCTTTTTTATTTACAACTGCGGTTGTTGGTCATTTTGCAATTGCATTGCGTTTGGTTAAGGTCCCTCTGATTATTTTGTCCAACGCGATTAATAATGTATTTAAAAATGAGGCCATAGATAGATATAGAGATAAAGGTAATTGCAAAGACCTCTTTATTTCTTTATTTAAGAAATTGTTTTTGATTGCAATAGTGCCATTTACTATTTTGTTTTTTGCTGCTCCTGATCTTTTTTCTTTAGTATTAGGAGAGTCATGGAGGAATGCAGGTAATTATGCCCAAATTTTAATTTTCGGTTTACTTTTTGAATTATTGGCATTTCCATTTAGATCTATCTTTCAGATCACTAATACACAGTTTATTTATTTGCGGTTGCAGCTTTTGTCTTTATTGCTAATATTAGTAGCGGTAGGTCTAGGTTATTATTTATATAATGATCCTTGGTTTGCAGTTTTATTCTATTCTGTTGCAATAGCAATTAGCCATTTGGTTAGTATTGTATGCATTTACTTTATAGCGAAAGGTAACTATGCAAAAATTAGAATTGATAACGCCTAGAAATCATGCTGAATTGTTTTATTTAATAAACAAAACTATGTTCTAGTTTTGTTTCTTCATAAATCTATATGAGAATTAAGAAAGTACTAGGAATATCGACTAATCTCTGGACTAATTATCTTATACTTATTCCTTATTACTTCGCTTTACAAGTGATGTATAAGGAGACAGTTAAGATCTACGCTTATGCAGGTTACGAATACGTTCTAGATGCTAGTAAATTTCTTGTAGGAAACATTATAGCCATAGCACTGGTGTTTATCTTGATAATGTCTAAGCACTTAAGTGATTTTAGTCGAACAATAGCTTTTCTTTTGTTAGTGTTGATAGGTTTTCCGGCTATAGTGTACTTTCAGTTCAATCCAGAGATAGATACACGCTATGTGATGGGTCATCTTACTTTGTTTTTGGGCTATATTGGTTTTGTTAACATTCCACCAGCAATAAGACCTAGAAAAATTAGCAAACGTTACAACTCACTTTTTTTTGCGTTTTTGATTTTTATAATGATTATTCCATTCTTGTATACAAGAGGTATACCTACAAATTTTAAAGTCTTTTTACTAGAAGATATTTATACAGTTAGAATAGCTGCACGAGGTACTTCCAATATTTTCACCGCATATTTTGAAAGTTGGCTCAGTCGTACATTAGCACCTATACTTTTGGTCTATGGCTTGATCACGCGAAAGTATTCACTTGTATTACTCTCATTGACTTGTTTGATGTATCTCTTTATGACATCTGCACATAAATCTGTTTTCTTAGGAGTTATATTGTTAATTACTTTTTATAAAATGAACTCCTACACTAAGATTGTGAATACTATCATATTGGCATTGTTAGCAATTTGGACTATATTTTGGTTTTTGCCATCGGATTCACCTTGGAGAATTTTTATTGTCGGTTTGACATTATATAGAACTCTGTTTGTTCCAATGGAAGCAGGTGTTCATTATTTTGATTTTTTTGATGGTAAGCATACTTACTGGGGACAAAGTCCATTTAACCCATTTGTGGAGTACGCTTACGAATTTAAACCAGCTCGTTTAATAGGATTAGAATATTATGGTAGCTCTGATATGGCAGCCAATACGGGTATTGTGGCAGATGGATTTATGAATATGGGTTATTTTGGTATAGTTATTAATGTATTTATATTCTCTATGGCGATAGGTATTATAGGTCGACTTAATCCTGACAAACGTTATTTTGGTGTGTTGTTTATTTTTATTACAGCAATTCAAAATAGTGGAATGCTGACAGTGTTGCTGACACATGGTCTACTACTTGCGATACTTGTATTTTATGTATTTAATCTATCTGAATACAATAAACTAGAAAGAAATCATTAATCTTATTTTGTCGTAGTTAATTATACTATTATACTAACGAATATTATGGATAAAGAATGTCTATAAAGAATACAGTTTGTCATTTAACATCTGCCCACGCTAGAGGAGATACTAGAATTTTTGTAAAGCAATGCGTAAGTTTAGCACAAGCTGGTTTTTATACATATCTAATAGTTGCTGATGGTTTAGGTAATTCTAAACAAGATGATATAACTATTTACGATGTTGGGAAGGGTAGTAGTAGAATGAGTAGGATAATCAAATCGACAAGAGAAGTATATAAAAAGTCAGTAGAAGTCGATGCAGATATTTACCATCTTCATGATCCAGAACTAATACCCTATGGATTAAAGCTGCTTAAACGAGGTAAAAAAGTAGTATTTGACGCGCATGAAGATTTGCCAATGCAAATTCTGAGTAAGTATTATTTAAATAAATATGTTGCTCATATATTATCTCGAGTGGTTAGAAAGTATGAGTCTTATGCATGTTCAAAAATGTCAGCAGTTGTAACCGCTACGCCTTTTATAAGAAATAAGTTTTTAAAAATCAATTCTAATACTATAGATGTCAATAATTATCCAAAAATAAGTGAAATTGATACAAGAGTGTCTTGGAGTGAAAAGAAAAATTCTGCTGTATATATTGGAGGAATCACTAAAATAAGAGGGATAAGAGAAATAGTCAAAGCGCTGGAATACACAAAAGGAGTACGTTTAGATTTGGCAGGTAGTTTCATTAATGATGATATAGAGTCCGAAGTTAAGGGTTACCTACAATGGTCGAAAGTGGTTGAGCATGGTTATTTAAATAGAAAAAGTGTGGCAGATCTGTTACTTCAGTCTAAAGTAGGTTTGGTTACATTATATCCGCAAAAAAATTATTTGGATTCGTTGCCGGTTAAAATGTTTGAATATATGAATGCAGGTATACCCGTAATTGCTTCCAATTTTTCGTATTGGAATAGTATCATAGAGGAAAATAAATGCGGTGTAACTGTAAATCCTCTTGATCCGAAGGCGATAGGAGAGGCAATTGGCACTATTATATTTAATGATGTACTTGCTGAGGAAATGGGAAAAAACGGGCGACAGGCAATTTTAACAAAATATAATTGGTCTATTGAGTTTGATAAGTTGAGGGTTTTGTATCAGGATTTATTAGAAAATAAATAGTCGCGATATAATAAAAATTTGGTTTACGATAAATTGTAATAAATATATCTATACTACATGAATAATATCTGGATTATTAATCAATACATTGGCACTCCTTCTATGGGTGTAGATGGACATAGACATTATTATTTAGCGAAGACTCTTTATAACAGAGATTATAATGTTACTCTATTAACTAGCACATTTTCTCATGTGCCAAGAAAGAATATTAAGCAGTCTAAAAACTTTGAAGTCAAAGAAGAAGAAGGTATAACTCTAGGCTTGGTAAAAACTCCTCGTTATGCTTCGGCAAGAGGATTGGGTAGGATCTGGAGTATGATAATTTTTATGATTAAATTATTCTGTTTTCCTTTTTCTATACTTGATTGTCCAGATGTAGTGATCGTTTCATCTCCATCTTTGCTTTCGATACTTAATGGATTATTACTGAAGAGGAAGTACGGTTGTAAGTTAATACTTGAGATAAGAGACATCTGGCCTTTATCTATAATCGAATTGGGTGGATTTAGTAAGTATAACCCTTTAGTGGTTTTTTTAAGATGGGTAGAATTGATTGGTTATAAAAGGTACGATCACATTACCTCTTTGCTACCTCTTACTAAAGAACATATTGAAAACTTATTGAAAAGATCAAGATCAAATTTTACGCACATACCAAATGGAATTTATTTAGATGAAAAAGAGGCTCCGGTAAAACTCAATAATTGTACTAAAAGTAATATACCCAAAGAAAAATTTATTGTTGGATATGCTGGGTCACTTGGTGTAGCTAATGCAATGAATCCCGTTATAGATGCCGCAAATATGTGCGGCGAGGATATAGCATTGTGTATTGTAGGGGAGGGTTATGAGAAGTCCTCTTTAGAAAAAATATCGACAAATAAAAATACGATTTTTTTGGATTCAGTGTCAAAGCGCGAGGTGGTTGATTTGTTAGATCATTTTGATGTGTTAATACTTTCATGGCATGATATTTCACTATATAGATTTGGAGTTTCTGCGAATAAAATTTTTGACTATATGTACTCGGGAAAACCGATTATTATGGCAGGTAATATTGGAGAAAATGTAATTGAACTTGCTAATTGTGGCATAGCGGTTAAGCCTAATGATCATCAAGCAATTTTTGAGGCTATAGTTAAATTGAGGGATATGGACTCGGAAGAAAGAAAACGTTTGGGTGATAATGGTCGCGAATATGTTATGCGAAATAATGATTTTAATATTTTAACTACAAGATATGAAGAGATATTTAATTTTTTATACTCATAGTTTGTTGTCAACTTAATTATAAATAGATATTAATGATATTGATCGGATATTCAGGACATGCTTTGGTAGCTATAGAAGCAATATACTCCTGCAGCGGAAGTATTACTGGATATTGTGAAATAGTCAAGAAAAAAGAAAACCCTTTTGACTTGAAGTATTTGGGATTTGATAGTGTTGATGTGCTTACTAATAATCAGTGGATAGTAGCTATAGGAGATAATAAAATAAGATCTAGGATTATTGAAAAATATAAGTCTGTTGGCGCTCTCCAAACAATTTCTCATAGTTCTAGTATAATTGGTTCTTTTGTAGAAATTGGAATAGGAACATTATTATGTGCAGGTAGTATTGTTAACTCTTTGGCAGTAGTCGGGAGAGGGTGTATAATAAACACAGCTGCTGTAGTAGAGCATGAATGTCAAGTGGGTGATTTTGTACATGTCGCACCTGGTGCCGTATTAGCTGGAAATGTAAAAGTAGGTAAGCATTCTTTTATTGGAGCTAATGCAGTGGTGAGGCAGGGTGTTGAAATTGGAAATGATGTTATTGTAGGTGCAGGTGCAGTAGTCTTGAGTGATGTTCCAGATGGTAAAACAGTAGTTGGAAATCCAGCAAAAATTATTAAAAGGAAACAGATAAATATATGATCCCACTCTCCATTCCACACTTAGGAGGCAACGAACTTAAATATGTTACAGACTGCATAGAGGCAGGCTGGGTCAGTTCCGCAGGTAGCTATGTAACTCAGTTTGAAAACATGGTTGCTAATTTTTCTGGTTGTGAATATGGAGTAGCTACTAGTAATGGAACTTCAGGATTACATTTGGCTATGCATATGTTGGGTATAGAGCAAGGGGATATAGTTTTGGTGCCTAATATAACTTTCATCGCTTCTGCTAATGCTGTGGCCTATACTAAAGCGACACCAGTATTTATAGATGTAGATCCTGATACATGGCAGATTGATTTAGATCTACTTGAGGAATGGCTAGATGAAAATAATGGAGTACATGTAAAAGCAGTGATGCCAGTCCATGTATTGGGTAATATGTGTGATATGCCTAAGCTTATGGATATAGCCGCAAGACACGGTTTACATGTAATAGAAGATAGTACAGAAGCATTAGGTAGTTATTGGAACGGAAAATCTGCAGGATCGTTTGGCGAGATGAATGTTTTTTCTTTCAACGGAAATAAGATCATCACTACTGGCGGTGGTGGTGTAATAGTCACAAATGACGAAGCACACGCCAAAAGAGCAAAACACTTGTCTACACAAAGTAAAGTAGACCCTGAGACATACTTCCATGATGAAATAGGATTTAACTATAGACTAGTAAATGTATTAGCAGCTATTGGTGTAGCGCAGATGGAACAGTTGCCTTCTTTTATAGATAAAAAGAAAGAAATAGATGCATATTATAGAAAGTATTTAGAAGGAGTCGGAGATATTAAATTCCAAAAGGTAGCTGAAGAAGTTGATCCCAACTGTTGGCTGTTTACTTTTTACTCTTCTAAGCAAAAAGAAATACTAGCTGCTCTAAAGGAAAATAAAATAATCGCAAGACCATTTTGGTTTCCTATGAATCAGTTGCCCATGTTTGTGGATAATGAATATTATACTAAGCATGATTACGCTAGAGATATACATGCTAATTGTCTAAGTATACCAAGTAGCGTGAATCTAATAGAAAAGAATCTTGCTGAAGTAGTGAAGGTTATTAAAAGTTGTTTTTAAACACAATAGAACAATGCTAAATTTTAAAATAGACGAATTCATAAAGAAGCACATTACTAAGAGGCCTACCTCTTACTTTCTGAATGATATAGAATCTAATCGAGACAGATTGATTTCTGAAATCAAAGGAAAAAAAATTCTCGTAATCGGAGGCGGAGGAACAATAGGATCTTCCTTCGTAAAAGCAATATTACCTTTTGAGCCGTCTAGCTTAATAGTAGTTGACTACAGTGAAAATGGACTAACAGAATTGACTAGAGACCTAAGAAGTCAAGAAATATATATGCCTGCAGAGTATATTACTTATCCATTCGATTTTGGAGGTGAAGTATTTGCTAAGATGTTTCGAAAGAGAAACTTTGATGTAGTGGCTTGTTTTGCTGCACATAAGCATGTACGTAGCGAAAAAGATCATTTGGCGATAGAAGCCATGGTCAATAATAATGTATTTAATACTAAGAAATTAATCGATCTAGCACTAGAGTCTAAGCCAAAACATTTCTTTTCGGTTTCTACAGATAAAGCGGCTAATCCTGTGAATGTAATGGGAGGCAGTAAGAAGTTGATGGAAAAAGTATTGATGGCATATACTGATGAGCTGAAGATTTGTACCGCTAGATTTGCTAATGTAGCTTTTAGTAATGGAAGTCTTTTGGCAGGATTCATAGAACGTATTATGAAGCGCCAACCACTTTCATCTCCCAATGATGTAAAGCGATATTTTGTGTCACCTGAGGAAAGTGGACAACTGTGTATGTTAGCATGTTTACTTGGTGAGAGTTCAGATATTTTTTTCCCCAAGTTAGACGAATCGCAAATGATGACTTTTTCTGATATAGCAGAGTTGTTTTTAAATGAAATTGGTCTTGCTCCAAAATATTGCGATAGCGAACAAGAAGCCAAAACAATCGCTCAAAACTGGAGTAGTGATAATGACTCATATCCAGTATATTTCTTTAAGACGGATACAAGTGGTGAAAAATCTTTTGAAGAATTTTATACGAAGAATGATCAGGTGGATATGACTACTTTTTCAGCCTTAGGAATTGTTAAAAAATCGGAAGTGCCATCTAAAGCAGACATAGATCAAAATTTAGAAGAATTTATAGCATTATTTGATTCAGAGAATGTCGATAAATCTAAGGTAGTATCTTTGATATCGAAGTATCTTCCATATTTCAATCATATAGAAACAGGAAAAAGCCTTGACCAAAAAATGTAAAATGCTTATCGATCTAGATGAAAAGAGTTAACTAGCTTGTCGTCCAAATTAAGCAGCTAAACATCTTAAGCGCTTAACCGCTAAAATTAGTTGTCGGGCTATATGAACAGCCAAATACCTCGATAGCTATTTTTTAAATTTCAAATAAATAAAATTTGTACCAATTCTTTAAGAGATCATCAGATATTGTTTCTTCGGGTATAGCATTGTTGTTGCTATCTCCATTATTGATTCCTGTAGTCATAGGATTGAAAATGACTGGAGAGGGATATGTTTTTTACTTTCAAGAGAGAGTAGGCTATAAAAATAAATTGTTCGATATATACAAGTTCGCTACGATGCTCAAAGATAGTGTCAATATGAAAGGAGGATTGATCACAACAAAAAAAGATCCAAGAATAACATCGATGGGTGGATTTCTTCGAAAAAGTAAAATCAACGAATTACCTCAGTTATTGAATATTTTCTTTGGAGATATGAGTGTAGTAGGACCTAGACCGGTTATGCAAAAGAGTTTTGATGCATATCCGGAAGATGTGAAGCAAGTAATATATGATGCTAAACCAGGGCTTACAGGTATTGGCTCACTTGTTTTTAGAGATGAAGAGGAGTTGATAACGGCTGTGAGAGATCAAGGTGGAGATTCATGGGACTTTTATAAAAACACTATTTATCCGCATAAAGGAAAGTTAGAACAATGGTATCAAGTCAATCAATCTTTCTGGACAGATATAAAAATAATTTTCGCAACAGCATGGGCCGTAGTTAGACCAGAAAGTGATATTGTAGATAGATGGTTTGATGGGATACCTAAAAGAGATTTTTTTAAAAAAATAAATAAATGCAAAGATTAGACATCATAGCAGGAGCAAGACCTAATTTCATGAAGATTGGCCCTATTGTTCACGCAATTGAAAGATTCAATACGACTGCTGATCACAAGATAGAATATAGACTGATACATACAGGTCAACATTATGATAAGAAAATGAGTGAGGATTTTTTCACTCAATTGAATATCCCAGAGCCTCAAATTAATTTGGGTGTAGGATCTGGTACGGCCGCAACGCAGACAGCTAATATAATGTTGAGATATGAGGAGGCTGTGAAAGAGTGGAAGCCTGAATTATGTATTGTGGTAGGTGACGTAACGAGTACTATGGCTTGTGCTATAGTAGCTAAGAAAGAATGGATCAAAGTAGCACATGTGGAAGGAGGCATACGATCTAATGATGAGAAGATGCCGGAAGAAATTAATCGTATGGTAACCGATAGTATCACAGATTATTTCTTTACAACGACTGCTCTAGCAAATAGTAATCTGGCCGCTTTGGGTCATGGTAAGGAGAAAGTATTTTTTGTAGGTAATACTATGATAGATAGCCTACTCGGAAATATGGAGAGATTGATACAACCACCATTATGGGAGGAGAATAATTTGGAGAAGAAGGAGTACTTGGTAATGACCTTACACAGACCTTCTAATGTAGATGGCTATGAAAATCTCAGAACATTACTATCATTAATAAATGATAATGTAGGTGACAAGAAAGTTGTTTTTCCTATGCACCCAAGGACAAAGAAAATGTTTGATCAACTGGGAATATCATTTGATAAATTGATTATCACAGGACCAATGTCTTATTTAGAGTTTATCTATATGATAAAGTATAGTGCAGGTGTCGTTACAGACTCTGGCGGAATCACAGAAGAGACTACAGTTCTAGATGTGCCTTGTATGACACTTAGAAATAGTACGGAGAGACCCGAAACTGTTACTATGGGTACCAATGAAATAGTTGGAACTGATCCGAATAACATTGTTCCCTATCTTCAGAAGCTGATTGCTGGCGATTGGAAGTCAGGTGCAATACCTGATTTATGGGATGGTAAAACTGCGGATAGGATAGTGAAAATTGTGGCAGGACTTTAAGTGATTTCTATGCGTTTTCAATATTCATATTCCGATTACGATAATCTTATCGAATCCTTAATTTTCGATGGAATAAGAATTTGTGAAATAGGGCCGTCAGGAAAGCCAAGTATAAAATCTAGTGAAATAAAACGAAGAAAACTCAATTACTCTATTATAGATGTAGAAACGATTCATTGGATAAATTATAATCCAGAAGTTGAAAAATGTGAAATTGATTTACAAAAAGAACTTTCTGAAGAATTGAGAGGTAGATTTGATCTTATAATCTCACAGATGACACTTGAACACATTCAGTTTCCTAAACCTTTTCATAAAAATGTTTTAGCGATGTTGAGTGAAGGTGGATCCGCAGTTCATTTGTATGCTAATCCATTTAGTTTCGGCAGTATGTAATATAATTTTGCCAGAAAAGTTAGGCCATTATATTTTGAAACTTAATGGTAATAGAAATTTGAACTATGACCAAAAATATTTGGCATTTTATAATTTGTGTTTTTCGAATGAGAAGAAAGTAGTGGCAAACTTTGGTTCTATTGGATACACAATGATTGAACTCAATACATATTTGGGATATAATTATTTTCAACGAATTCCAATTTTGAATCAATTAGAACAATTGTATAGTTGGGTTTTATATAAATTGAATTTCAAGAAATTTTCAACATTAAGTTTGTTACATGTCAGAAAAAAATAACAGATACATAACAATAATGGCTGGCGGAGTAGGTTCGCGTTTTTGGCCGGCGAGTACAGAGGATACACCTAAGCAATTTCTTGATATCCTTGGAGTAGGGAAAAGTCTTCTGAGACTAACCTTCGAAAGGTTTCTCAACCTAGTACCAGCAGACAGAATATTGATCGTAACCAATAAAAAATATAAAGCCTTAACTCAATTCCATCTGCCAGAGCTACCAGAGGAAAATATTCTTTGTGAACCTAGTAGAAATAATACTGCACCTTGTGTAGCATATACGGCATTACGATTAAGAGCGGCCAATCCAAATGCCGTATTCGTTACAGCGCCTTCGGATCATATAATATTGAAGGAAGAGGCTTTCTTACAGAAGATAACTGAAGCATTTGAATATGTAGAATCCAATAATGCTATTGTCACTTTAGGAATACAACCTACAAGACCGGACACTGGTTACGGCTATATTGAAGTAGCGGATACTGATCATGCTGAGGCAAAGAAAATATATAAAGTTGCATCTTTCAAAGAGAAGCCCAATGCGGATATAGCTCAGAGCTATTTAGACGCAGGTAACTACTTATGGAATGGTGGAATATTCATTTGGAAGGTAGAAGACCTAATCAATTCTTTTAAGTTGAATGCTCCAGATATCATTAACGTGCTGACAGAGGACGAATCAAAATTCGCTACTGCTGATGAGCAATCATACATAGATCGTGTATATCCTAATACTCCAAGTATCTCTGTAGATTACGCTATCCTTGAAAAAGCTGACAATGTATATACCGTTCCAGCTGATATCGGATGGAGTGACTTAGGTACATGGAATAGCTTGCACGCATTCCTAGATAAGGATGATAATTTCTCCGTAACCATAGGAGGTAATACCCACTTAGTGGATACCATAAATACAATTGTAAGATCGGATAGCACCAAAATAGTAGTTATCAAAGGCCTAGACGATTATATAGTTGTGGACGAGCCAGATGCACTTTTGATATATCCTAAAGGAGATGAGCAGGAGATTAAGAATGTGGTTAAGGAATTTATAAGAAAATAATTAAAAGACTTTAAGTATTTGGTGACCATTCAATCAAAGCGGGTAATTCGATAGGGGAAGTAAAGCAATAAACAGTAGAAATTAATCGAATTAGAGAATGCAAACGAAAAGGAATATAAAAATTCTTAGATGCTGTATATGCATAGCTAGAACAGCATATTATTTTTGAAGAAAATGAGTATAAAGAGTACAGTATCGAAATATAAGAGAATAGCTTTAGTCGCCAATTCTACCTGGAATATTCATAATTTCAGATTGAACCTGTTGGACAAGTTTATTGGAGAGGGTCATGATGTAATAGTGATCGCACCGGTAGACCAATATATAGAATATAAAGAAAAGTACCCTG
>Ga0233396_1001008_pt1 | contig 12605 bp, 9 predicted proteins | sample 32DmetaG_FD_183169 | JGI IMG/M metagenome (GOLD analysis project Ga0233396, IMG submission 183169) | Seawater microbial communities from Monterey Bay, California, United States - 32D | ecosystem: Environmental > Aquatic > Marine > Coastal | place: USA: California | collected 2016-10-19 | reverse complement strand
GACTCTTTCAATTTCTTCTTCAGCGAGCAAAATTACTGTGAGACCCTTCTCGGGTTCATTCCAACAATCTTCTCTCGCTTTCTTCAATATCGATGAGGCTTGCTCAAGAGAAATTCCTTGGCTTCGCAATAATAGGACTTGTTCCTCAACTAAATCGAGTTTCTTGATAAAATCTTTTCTGGATTTATGATTTTCATCCTTAGATAACAAATCGGGAATCATGGTGATTAGAATACATGTAAAAACGATCAGATAAATTTGTATTTCTGATGAAATAGAATACATAACTGATGCTGAGAATGCAAGACCAAGAATGCTTGTTAACCCCCTCCATCTCCTAGATGAATGAGTGATTGAGAGGTTTTTCTTAGCAAGAAACCATAGGAAAATAGCCATTAAGAAATATATGGAACCAGAAATTAAGACATCATTAAATTTAAGATTAGAGATAGACAATGCTAACAAAGTAGGATAACAAATATTAGCAATAACGCCTATCCTAGATTTCTCAATTAATCCATAGTCAATTAAATCTATTACAACTAATGATGAAATAAATATTAACGATATTGGACCTAATCGAGATAAAAGTTCAGGAGAACCAAATAAACCTGAAAATAACCACCATGATGCAGAAAATATCAGTAAAAAAGTAACTGATAATGCGATTCTTTCAACTCGTACTCTATGCTCGCGAATCACACGATCAGGGTAGTCGGGTAGTAGAATCACAGCATTTCACCATATGGCATGGCTCATGAGTTCTGCGGATAACTGCCTCAAATTATGGTCTTTGAGAATCTATCCCCCAGAGGCGATTAACGGTAAAAACAAATACAGATAATAGGGCGAAAACCAGTATAACTGTTTGTAGGGGCTTCTGCCAGTATGGTTCAATTGAAACTTCAGAGTTAACAATTATTTGACCACCATCATCCGAATCTTCAATTTGCCACTTGAAGTATGTACTAACTGGAGTTGAACTGCTTAACTCAAGACTCAATTCCACATCAAAGTACCCTGGACCATTAGAATTAGCGGCAGGAACTGAAACAAACGGCCCACACTGGCTGTCTACACAAAACTGCCCAGAACCTGACGATGCTCTATTATTTTGCATTGATGCAGAAAATAAGGCCGTGTTTCCTTCTACCAATTTACCCTTAATTTCAGTAGAAATTAATTCGATATCCATACCAAAATTTGGAGAAATCGCTAAACCAAAAGCAAGATTTTGATGATTCAAAGAAGAATCATATGCATCAATACTAAAAATATGAGTTCCAGAAGTAAATGGTCCGAGAATCATTTTATCTATTTCATTCATACTTACATTATTGACAATCTGCTCGTCATCAATTGATAGGGACCAAAAAGTTTCATTTATGGAATCTAAATCATCGAAAGATTGTTGCAAAGAAATCGTAATTAAATCACCATCTCTAGCGAGATTACTAGATGAAATCGATTGATTATTAATTATTAAATCAGGGATAATTGTTGGCCCTGTACCATCCAATACAATTACGTCCCACTCGCTAAAAATAGTGTTTCCAGCATCATCAGAAATTGTTAGATTAACTGACCATGATGTAGGTGATTTAGCTTTATGACGTTCAGATAGATTGAGATGAAGACCATTTGAATCGCTATTCTGATAAAATACATCCGAGAAAATAAGTTTGTCATCGTTTCTATGAATATAATTAGGAGTCTTATTTGAGATGATTTTAATATTCACAGGCAATTCAGAATTAGGATCATTTGCTGAAATATTAAATGAAATACTTGTATCTGATTTCACGGTAATTGATTGATTGTTATCTAAAATTATCCTTTCATTTTCTTCGTTAATATAAGAAATTACGGATTCCCAAACAGGAAATATAGAATCAATTACTACATTATCATACCACGTACTTGTAACATTAAACCAATCTTTACAATGCATTACTATACTAGCAACATCTCCTTCTTGAAAACCATAGTCCTGAGAAATAAAACTTATTTCGTCACCAAAATGTGTCAACACAATAATTCCATTGTTGGATAATGTCCACCATTGTTGATTATTATCTAGGCTGCTATCTTCACAATCACCGTGGTACACAGTGTTAGAACTTAGAGTAATCATTGCAGCAGTTGAAGTTCTGTAACCTAAAGCGTTAGGTATTTGATTATTTGAAATTGTTACTCGGATATTGCTGGCCACATTTGCTTCGGAACGATTCACGACAAACTCACCTGGTTTCCCCGAAAATATTTCTCCCATAGCACTATACTTGTATTCCCAATCATTTGGGAGAAAGACCATTAAAGGAACTTCTTCAATAAATGCACCTACTCTTGGAAAGTCAATAATTCTGGTGAAACGACTATCTGTTTGACCTATCAAATCGGTTGATTCTTCCCAACCCCATGATGTATTTTCTAAATTTATTGGGCCCACTATCACTTTAGATGTAATCAAATTAATACCTTGATTCGAATATAGAGGATTATAGTCGAAAATACAACAACCACCACTTTCGGAATTAGTCCAGTTCCTTTCAATACGAAATAATTGATCAAATAATTCTGATTCATTAGAGTCGACAAAACCATCTGAATTTCCTAAATGAATATCAATTTGAGCCCTTAAACCTAATTCTGAGTTCTGTAGAAGATCAGATCCAATCTGATCTGAGAGATTTATAGAAGACTCCCAAGATGCATTGAATTGTGAATTAACTTTTATATCGTCTTCTATTACCAACTTAGAATACCCGATTATTGAAGAGTGGAATATTCCATCATCTATATTTCGATCATTTGTAGCGCTAACAGAAACATTGCCCAAACTGAAAATGATTAGGGAAAAAAGTAGAAATGGCAATACATTTTTGTTCATTATTTCACACTCTTGAATCATTAAAAATAATTGATGAACCGTCATAATCAATATTCAAAGGCAAAATTCTATGTTCGGAAGAGAACTCAGATTGTAGTTTTTCACGAACTTCAGGATCACCATGAACAAGGAAAAAACCTCCTCCACCCGCACCTAATAATTTAGCACCATTAGCACCATTATACATGATACGGCTATACATTTCATCAAGGAAATGGTTACTGACATTTGGAGAGATTCCTTTTTTCATCAACCATGCTTCATTAAGAAGATTACCAAGATTTGAAAAATCACCTGATGAAAGATATTCTCTAGCTTCGTCTGCCTGTTCTCTAATTCGAATAAGATTTTCAATAGCTGATTTACCCTCTTCTTCAGAATTTGACAAAACAGCAGAGGCTGAGCGGCTATGACCCGTATAGATAAGACTGAACTCTTCGGATAATCTTGATTTTAATTGGTCCGAAATATTTATTCGATCTACAATAACATTACCATCTGAACAGAATTGAATTGAATTTATTCCGCCAAAGGATGCGGCATATTGATCTTGCCTACCTATAGGTTGGCCAAGAATTTTAATCTCAATTTCACAAGCCTCAGATGCTAATTGAGATGCAGGAACATCCCTACCAGCGAAACAATGTAATGCATTAAGTAGACCTACTGTAACTGCAGAAGAAGAACCTAAACCAGTCCCTCTAGATGGAATGTCTGCTATTGTAGTAATTTCTACGCCTGAAGTAACACCGGTCATTCTCATTGATTCTCGCACTAGTTCATGTTCAAGATCTTCGAAATCATCTACAATTTCTAATTTTGAGTAAGACAGTCTAATTCTTTCATCAAAACGCCTGTTCACTGTTACGTGAATGTATCTATCAATAGCTATAGATGTAACCATTCCACCTTTTTCAGAAGAAAGTGAGAACCAATCTAAGTCGGTTCCACCACCACAAAATGAGACTCGAACAGGTGTCCGACTGATTATCATCAGGATGAGGGGGGTAATTCATTACTCATCAAGACAGCGGAATACGGTCATCAAAGGTTATGCTTAGAGGGCAATGCATATGACCCACTTCTAACGCGGTTGATTAAGGGAATGAGTATGGGCGACCTTATTACGATGGACGATCTAACAAATGAAGAGATTTTGCAGGTCCTTGACAATGCAAGAAGTTTATTGCCAGTTGCCAAAGGAGATGTGTACTTACCTTTACTTCAAGGTAAAGTTTTAGGGAATCTTTTCTTTGAAAATTCAACACGCACTCGTATGTCATTTGAAACTGCAATGAAAAGATTAGGAGGAGAGGTTCTGAATCTAAGTTCTATTGGATCTTCTGTGGCTAAAGGTGAAACCTTGTATGATACCATGCAGATGGTAGATGGATATGCAGATATTGCCGTCATCAGGCATCCGAACCAAGGAGCCGCGCAATATAGTGCAGATGCAGTTGATATACCAATCCTGAATGGAGGAGATGGTGCCGGAAATCATCCAACACAAACAATGCTAGATTTATTTACAATCCAAGAAGCACACGGCAGTCTTGAGGGGTTGAATGTGATGATGGTAGGAGATCTTAGATATGGAAGAACAACGCATAGTTTGTCTCATGCATTAGTTAGATTTGGAGCTAAAATTACACTTGTTTCCCCAGAATCACTGAGGATGCCTGATGAAATTGTTTCAGATTTGATAAGTCATGGCGGAGAAATAAATGAAACAGAAGAAATGTCATTATCTATTGATTCTGCTGATGTAATTTATATGACGAGAATACAGAAAGAAAGATTTCCTGACGAAGATGAATACATCAAAGTAGCAGGAATTTATAAGTTAACTGAAGATGATTTATCGGGCGCGAAGGCTGGAATGATAGTCATGCATCCACTACCGAGAGTAAATGAATTAGATGCCAGTGTTGACTCAACAAAACATGCTAGATATTTCCAACAGGCGTTCAATGGTGTCCCTACTAGAATGGCTTTATTGTGCAGAAGCCTAGGGATAAAAATTCCAAAGAAGGTGAACAAATGAGTGAAATGAGGCGCGTTACTGCAATTTGTAATGGTACAGCAATAGATCACATCCCCTCAGGGCATGCATTACAAGTGCTGAAGATGTTGAGATTAGATGTCGGAAGATCTAACCCAATTTCCATGGTAATGAACGTACCTAGTGGGAAAATGGGGAGAAAAGATGTTTTGAAAATTGAAGACCGAGAGTTAAATCAGGAAGAATTAGACCGCTTGGCTCTGATCGCTCCTAAAGCATCTGTCGCAATTATTCGAAATTACCATGTAGCAGAAAAAAGAACTATTGAACTAGGCACAGAATTGATAAATATCGTAAGATGCTCTTTTTCAAATTGTATTACACAAAGTCCTCGCGAGCCTTTGCCACATAAACTAAAAATTATCTCAGCAGAACCTATGAAGATAAGATGCTTTTATTGTGGAAAGAATCAAAACATAGATGAAATTGTAGATTATATAATTTAATTTTCTTCCAACCATCGTTTCATTGTACAAGCCTGACATATTTCTCTACTAGTAATTTCGCCACATTTCTTACAATTCTTTATTTCTGATTTAACAGGATTAACTTCTTTGTATAATTTACGAATCTGATCTAATGAATGTAATAATCCATGCCTTGAACCTGGCGTCATTGTTTCCATATCAGCAATAATTCTACGACTTAATTGCCTCATTGCACCTGGTGCATGTGGGCAATCTCCATGGTGAATAGGTAATTTAGAAAAAATAGCATGGGCATGAATTTCTTGTTCTGGAATCCAACGTAAAGGAACTACTCTAGGAGCAAGTCCTTCAATTGGGTCATCAGTATGAGGGGCTAATCTTACTGACCTCTCAATATTTCCTTTCTGAAAATTCATTACTATTGATTGAGCCATATCGTCTAGATTATGCCCTAAAGCCATAATATCTGCTCCAACTTTCTCTGCTAAAGCATTAATTCCTTGTCTTCTAAAAACACCACAGTAAGAACATGGCATCATACCCTTAGCATCAGGATTGTTTTCTCCAATTATGTCCATCTTCTTTACCACATTATCCATTCTATCATAGCCAATTTCCTCATAAGATAATGTTTCAAATTTGATATCCAGAGATTTGGCAAGTTCTCTTGCCAATTCAAGTGATGGAGAGCGATAACCATCTATTCCTTCATCGATACAGCCAGAGATAATTTCTACATCTCTTCTTTGACCTATAATATCAACAAGCATACTGAGTAACACTGCTGAGTCTTTACCACCTGAAATCGCTACAAAGATTCTGAAGGGTGTACCATCTGCATGTCGAGCATCTTTAGGTAAATCTATTTGTAAGCGTATTTCTTTAGCCACTCGTTTCCTTATTGACAATGCTAGATGTTTGCCACACAAATGTTGTCCACTATACTCTTGAAAAAGAATGGACGGTTCTCTACATTGACTACAAGATTGTATTGAGAGCCCGCCGTTCATGATGTGTCGTCAAGTATTCTGCGCTTGAACCCAACGAGTCAAAGATAGTGATTAATCGATGGATTGATGACCTAGGTGCTCCTGATAGGGGCATGAATGGGTCCCTGCCTCTACCCAATCAAAAAGAAAATATAACGAGTAAATTTGGGCCATGGTTACATCGTTTCTTAATTCTTAGTACGATTATTATGACTATCTTTTTCCAAGAACAGATAATAGAATTATTAGGATTAGTTGGCATCGCGAATAATTTCATCTTAGTAATTGTTCAATTGATTGTGATTATTATTTTCTGGGGTACTTTCCACAAAATTTTACGACTGAGTTAATTCCTTATTCTTGAAAGACCTGTTTCGATCACTCCGGTGATTCTTTGCCAAGGGATTACAAATCGCCCCCCTGCAACAACAATCATGAATAATGACGCTGAAATTACTTTACCATAGGTTAATTGTAATTCCAATGATTCTTTTACTTGGCCTGACCACTGAGAACCTTCTAGGATGCCAACAAATGAAATCAAGAAATCATCGAATTCAAGAGCGATTGCAGTAGTGAAACTTACAACAATCATTATGCCGAACAAATGGATTAAATGCCCGTTAATGATGTTATTAAATTGATTGATATACTCTGAATCCTTCTTTGAAACTTCAGGAAGTACTGAGGTATATTCTAGGTTTGTTATTACTGCTAATCCTGATTCTAAGAATACCAATATTAGTATGGCCACGGTAAGTAAATCAAATCCTAATGGGGATATTAAACCTCCAAATAATGTTGCTTCACCAATCTGAGCAGATAGAGGTTTCAAACCAACATCTACTGCTGAAGTTACTCCTTCAAATGTTAACATTGCATGGATGCCAATTATCATCAAAAAGTAGCCAGTGGCCCAAGTAATCATTCTTTTCGACAAACCCCAAATGCCCATTAAGCCTACAAGAATAGGAGCGAAAACTATTCCAAAGAATACTAATTCAAAGAAAAATTCAAAAGGTACCAGTACTAAATTAATATGATTATATTGGTCATCGGCATTTCCTATTGGTAGGTAGGCACCATTTGAGACCATCCCTATCAACCAAGAAATAAGAAATGGAAGAAGGAACCAAGATGCCATTATTGCACTAAATATTCTTTTGATAATTAGCTGTAATCTTTCACCACGTGTTAGGACAAATACCCATAATATGGTCAAAACAAAACAAAGAAGTAAAGGCATAGTAAATGCATCAAAACCAGTTTCATTGATTCCAGTAATAAAATCAGGGAGAATTGTATTACCATTGGAATCCATCCATCTCAATCCTCTGGTATGTTCATATGCAGGGCACCACCCTTCAGTTCCAGAATTTGCCACAAACTTCTCAGAACATTCGCCGTACAACTCACTCATTTTACGCATTAATAATAATAGTGAAATTGTAGATAAAGTTTGTAATAGTAGCACTTGCCATCTAAAACGTAATTTTGTAATATGGAGAGTTTTTGATTCGGGTACTGCATCCATTGCCATTTTAATCACCCCTAGACTGTCCTGATTTGTAATAATGCTTGAGACAATTCAACACTGGGCGTCCAGTCTATTACTTTAGCACCGTAGCCTGAAATCGCTGTTAATCGATTCTGTCTTTCAAGTTTTAATACCTCATAGGCCATTCTTGGAATCCTACTTACAAGCCTTTCAAGATCAATACTACTAGGTGATAAAACAATTACTTCATGACCCTTACCTGAAAGATTTCTAATTGCCGACAAAGTAGTACCGTCTCCTTCAAGGCTGCTAATGATAAATACTGGAGAACCTCGAGAGATTCGTGGAGATAGAGCATTAGTCACTGCTTGCAAAGGCATACTACCTTTTGATTCGACCGCGGCTAATTGACTTAGAACTTTATAATGCTGCTTATCTCCAGTTTCAGGAGGAAGAAAATCCATTCTTTCACCATAGGTAACCAAGGATACAGAATCTCTTCTCTTTATAAAATAGTTAGCAATTGAAGCTGCGGCTACAGTACCCATTTCTAACGGATTCTTTAGGACTGTTCCAATTCTTGCTACATCACGAGTGTCAAGAATAATGAAAACATCGGTTACTGCGTCTCTGGTTTTCTCATTTACCATTAATTCCCCTGTTCTAGCAAAAGCTTTCCAATTAATTGAACGGAAAGAGTCGCCAGGAAAATATTCTCTCAAAGCATAAAATTCCATACCTTGACCAGGTGTTTTTAGGGTTGTAGCTCCCGTATACATTTTCGGCACATCTGACCGAATCAAAGCTTCTTCTACATCTCTTACTTGAGGGAATACAGTAATATCAGATCTATCGCCAACGCTAGTTTCAGAAACAAATAAATTGAATGTATTTCTGTACCTGATAGACGTTGGCCCTATTGTGTAGTGGCCTCTTAATGGACAACGGACTGTGTAGCGGATTGTTGCAGTCTGCCCAGGACCTAGATTCATTCTCATTAAATTTATTCCTTTTCTCATTTTCATCTCATGAGGTACATTATCGAAAACCTCTAACTGCTGTGTACGACGATATGACTTATTTGTAAGCGTTAATACAACATTAATGTCGTCTCCTTTGTAAACATTAACTGCTGAAACATCTCTTTTAATTTCTAAATCTGAATGGCCCTCAACCCATCCATTAATTGCTAAAAATGATATGAAAGTCAAACCCACAATCATCAGTTGGAAGTTTGAAATCATCATACCTATCAAAATTAAGCTTATTCCACTTGTGAGAAGGATAGCCGCTTTACGAGTCCACATATTCGACCTCCTCCTCAGAACTGGTTGAGCCCCACTCTTTGATTCTCTTAACTATACCAACCAATTCATCTGGTTTGTACCTGCGATCTTCAAATATGAATTTAGTTAATACTTGATCATCAATCATTCTTTGTAACTCTGCTGCAGGAAGTGCATCAAATTCTTCTCTTGAGAGTGTATTTAAATTTCTAATTCTTGTCAATAAAACCTGCCTTATTTTTTCTGGCTTCTGATAATACTCGTACCTTCTAGCATCACCAAAACCATAGTATATTATTCTAAATACATGGCGCCAATTCTCAGGGTCCTCCTTACGGATTAGAACCGCTTCTAAAGTAATGAATAAACCAAGGAAAAGTAACAACATAGCCATCCAGTCATTAGTAAAGTAAATTAAAAGATAATACATTAAATTGTATGTATCGCCAAACAATGTAGGCTGTTGATGTCTAGATTCATCAAAAATAACAATTGCATTTGAAGAACTTTTAGCACTAGAATTCCCAATCAATAAAGATTCAGCAATTACATCTAATGCCCACTTTCTATTATCATTTGAAGGGACAACATCATCGACCCCTGAGTAGAATGAATCATCGTATAATGAGTTAGTTAATATTGAACCATCAGCAACAAAGTGTACCCTTCCTGAATCCGCACCGACACACAAACGATCTGCACAGTAACGGACATAAACTGCAAATGGACCTACTTCATCTCCATCAATACCAAAAGCGGAAGAACCAATCGTAAGATTGCCATCATCATTAGTATCTAAGTATGAATCAAGTGTAGATTTGCCAATGTCATATCTATTTTCAACTGGGTTGTAAGAACCTGCATTAAATGCAGATGGCTGGTTTGTTAATAAATTATAATTTTCTGAAAAATCCCATTGTGTTTCTGAAATCCATCTGTGCGAACATAGTCCGGCATCTTCTCTAGTAATTCCTGCAGGAAATGTAGTAATATCATAAGGGTCAGTATCTAATAAATCAATAAAACCATCTGTATCAGTATCTCTGAGACATGGATGAATACTAGATAAAGAACCAGAATTAGTGGTGAAATTGAATGCAGAAGTCGTATTCACCCATATGAAATTATAATCTAACTCTGTAGCATATGCTTCTCCATCATACAATGTATGTCCAGAAAACTCTAATCCAAACTGTTCTGCTAAAGTTGAAGAATATCCTTTATCATCCATCAATAGTACTGTACCACCTGCTTCGACAAATTCATCGATGGCAAGTATCTCTGAAGTTGTGTATCCTGAACCTTCTGAGAGTTCTATCACATTTTCGTCACCAGTAAATCTAGGTAGTGAAATAGTATCCTTCTCAACACCTGAAATTATGAAAATAGCTTCTTCGGGATGGTCTATTTCACTCAATAAAAGAGGACTTGATACCAATGCAGTAGTATCAACTCCCATTCTGTTTATTTCTTCTCTAAATAGGCCAAGGTCATTCCAGTCATCGCCATAAGCAGATTGTTGGGTTTGACCGTCGGTAACATATGTTGCTGCGATAGTAGAAATTAGGAGTATTAGTAAAATCCAAAAGGCACCCACTAACATATTTCGGCGCGCTTTTAGGGTCGTTAATCTTCGAGTATAGTCGCGAAAATTAGCCATCCTATACCCCACCTAGTCAATACGACAAATATCGAGCCTGAACTTCGACTTAAGACGGTTGTGAACGAATGAACGGTTGTGCATCATACTATTCTGACAGTTTGATTACCTTACCAACACTGTCTACCTCTTCAACTGGAACCGATAAAAGCCCATTTATTGTGGGCCATGGAAGAAGTTGAGGATTTATGTCTGGTTCAATCATGACTAGAATATCAGTTATATGGCCACTTTCAATATCGATAGTAAAATCTGTAACGATTCCTAATCTATCATCTGCACTATCATGAACTTCACGATTAATTATTTCTCGACCGAATGTTAATGGCATTTATTTCCCTCAAGCTGACTCAATTCCTGAATGGACCTCAGAATTACGTCTTACTGACTCAAGTCCACTAGTTAATCTTCCTTCCATCCTATTGTAGTAATCCATCATTTCATCAGTAATAGTAGGACGGACTCTATTAATTGCTTCTTCAAAGTGCTTTTTAGATACACTTTTCTTCTCTGCCCGCATTGAAATCAAAGCGGCTTCTCTACAAATAGCTTCAATATCTGCACCAGTATAATTAATCAACTGTGGAGCTAAATCTTCAATTTTGAATTTGCCAAGAGGCATTGGTTCAGAATGAATCTTAAGAATTGCTTTAATTGAATCGACATCTGGAGGAGGGATATGAAGTACTCTTTCGAATCTTCCACTTCTTAATAATGCAGGATCTATCATTTCTGGACGATTAGTTGCTGCAACAACTATTACACCTTCCATAGATTCTACACCATCCATTGAACTTAGTAATTGATTGACTACTCTATTCATCACATCGGAACCCTCACCTGTATTACTTCTTCTAACTCCTGCAATACTTTCAAACTCGTCTAAGAAAATTATTGAAGGACTTGACTGTTTCGCTTTTTTGAATAATTCTCTGACTGCTTTCTCAGAATCACCAACCCATTTGGAAATCAATTCAGGTCCTTTTATTGTGATAAAATTAGCCTTTGCCTCATTGGCAATCGCCTTTGCGATTAGCGTCTTACCTGTCCCAGGCGCTCCGAAAAGAACTATTCCTCTTGGAGGATTAATACCAAAATGTTCAAACATTTCTGGCTTAGTTAGAGGCCATTCGATACTTTCCTTCAATCTCTCTTTAACTTCTTTTAATCCACCAACTTGGTCCCAACTAACTTCAGGAACTTCAAGGAAAATTTCTCTTAAGGCACTGGGCTCAATTTCCTTAATCGCTAATTTGAAATCTGACATTCTAACTTCCATCTTCTCAAGTACTTCAGCAGGTATCTGTTCTTCATCTAAGTCGATTTCTGGCAAATATCTTCGAAGAGCTTTCATCGCAGCCTCTCTAACGAGAGCCGAAATATCTGCTCCAACGAAACCATGAGTATTGTCTAATAACCAATCAATCTCAAAGTCGTCACTGATTGGCATCCCACGGGTATGAATACCAATTATTTCGGCGCGTCCATTCTTATCTGGTACGCCTATCTCTAATTCACGATCAAATCTTCCTCCACGACGAAGAGCAGGGTCGATTGCATCGGGGCGATTGGTTGCACCAATTACGATGACATTGTCTCTGCCTTGCATTCCGTCTAGCAAAGTCAACAATTGTGCTACAACTCTTCTCTCGACTTCTCCGCTAACATCTTCTCTTTTAGGAGCAATTGAGTCTAACTCATCGATAAAAATTATCGCTGGAGAGTTAGCGGCTGCTTCGTCAAATATTTCACGTAATTGTTTCTCGCTCTCGCCATAATATTTCGAAATTAT
>Ga0233396_1000975_pt1 | contig 12808 bp, 11 predicted proteins | sample 32DmetaG_FD_183169 | JGI IMG/M metagenome (GOLD analysis project Ga0233396, IMG submission 183169) | Seawater microbial communities from Monterey Bay, California, United States - 32D | ecosystem: Environmental > Aquatic > Marine > Coastal | place: USA: California | collected 2016-10-19 | reverse complement strand
CACCTAAGTTAACAATCACTTTATTCTGTTTAAAGCATTGTTAACAGCTTTTACATCTTTAAAGTCAAACTTCATTCCTTAGTGGTACAAGATGTTATTGTCAATTCCAACAACGTTTGTAATACCTTTTGCCTAAACAACATACTCGACCACAGTTAAACTATCCAAGTCTGCGTTTGGTTTATTGAACACATTTACTTTATTCTTTGTTTTAGAAGATATCTTTCCTCCCATTTGGTTAACCATGTCCGGCTTATCTAAATAAACATATTTCCACTACTATCTTCGTTAAAATTAGACTCCTTTACTTATGAACAAGAACTTAATAATAACGCTACTGATAGAAATACTAATAAATTTTTCATTGTTGTCTGTTTGTTAATTCCCTCTGCAAAAGTACTAACTAAAAAACCCCCGAAAAACTTAATCCTTGAGAACCTGTTGAACGGTAAGGATTTATTTTCCAGTGGTGGTTTCTGACCAGGTAACAGCCAATTAAATGACCAAATAATGCTCCTCCAAGTACATCTGTTGCCCAATGCTTGTTATCATAAATCCTTGAATAAGAACACAAACCAGCTAAACCATATGCTACGTAAGGAACCCATTTGTTTCGATCGTACTTGATAGATTGCTCAGCAAACACCGTTGCTAACGCAAAGGCAGTAGTCGTATGTCCAGAGATATATGATGCATTCTTATTACTCTTCCATTGATCAACCCAATTCGAAGTAGATACTCCTAAACTAGGTCCTTCAAAAACATTCTTCAAGGCAATGTTATTTACATAAGGTCTTTGCCTACCGAATAGAATTTTGGGTACTCTTGATAATATCCCTGCATATAGGAAGGACTCCACTCCAAGATAAGCGGTTTCAATCCATCTTTCATTTTTCAAAACCAACCCTGTCAAACCAATTCCTCCTAAGAGCATCACCGAATACTTTCCTCCTCCTAAAGGCTCAGTGAATTCTTCTGATAATTCAGTGAAAAAGTGATTCTTATTTGCTTGACTCCATCTCTGAATTTCATCATCAAACTGATACAAGGCAATTGTTGATACTCCTAAAGCACCAAGTATTATTAAACTTTTCTTCTTGTTTTGAAAGGGTTCTTTAAAAATCCCTGTGAAGTCTTTTCCCGCATTGACTAAAGGTCTTTTAGGTATAAAGTGAAACTTAGAAGAGTCTAAACTTTGCGCAGTTAAAGCTGTGCACAAAAACAGAAGTATAATGCTAATCCATTTCATTAAAGACAATTATAGAGACTTTCTGTAAAATGAATGGTATTAACAGGTTAATATTTAATTTTATGTCATGAAGTATAGAAAACTAAGCAAGGAAGAATTAGACGAATTGAAGACTGAATTTATCCAGTTCTTGGTTGCAAATGGTCTTGATGCAGACGAATGGAAGCGACTAACTAATGAAGATTTAGACGCAGCTAATGAAATGGTTGACTTATTCAGTGATGTTGTTTTTGACAAAGTTTTAAAAGGAATTAGCTTCTTAAAGCACATTTCTCAGCGACATATCAAATACTTCTATTGCACTGATAAAAAGCTTGTTTTACTTTCTATCAAAGCTCATGAAAATTCACCGTTAGACTTTACAAATCCGGTAGTGCTTAGCAAACTGGCTGATGGACAAGAATCATTCGAAAAAGGTGAGATTACTTACTCTTCTTCTGAAAAAGAATATCAGAAAGAAAGAAACACCGAGGTTTTCGATTTGATGAATCAAGGTTCATTTCCGTGTACTAAAGAAGAGTTTGAAGAAGTTTATAAAGTTTGTAAGTAAAGCGGATCGACTTTCACTTCATTCAAGAAGTCATCTATAAATCTTTGCTTAACGTGTGGCATGATTACAATCTTCCACCATGAAACTCCCTTTTCATAACTATCAGCTACTAACTCATACTTATGGGCTAATTCTTCACTGAAGTAACCGGACCTCATGGTTACAATATTCAAGTGTTTGTTTCTTGTATAAGGTATATTCATTTCATCCAATAGCTCACACAAGTCATTACTTGTATTCCATAAGCCTTTCATTTTTGCCATCCATCCCTCCGATCCATATCGATGAAGTATTTGCCAAACAGCTACTGCATTAGCTCCAGATCTTGAACCACATAATGTTGAATCTAATCCAGGTACAAACTGAGCTTCTTTCTCTAACGTATGACAACCGATATGATTAGGATTAGCAATCATCGTTCTTAAAAACGGGGCATGCTCTAAAAATGGTGCATCATCATAAAACTCCAGTTCATCCAAGTACGTACCTGGGATTCCTAAAATGGCTTCTTCCTTGTAATTATAGTTCTTATTAAGTGCTTCGTTGATTACTTGATTTATCTTCTTCTACGAATGTCTTTTCCAATGCATTTCGTCAATTTGTTGATTTGCTAATATGGTCATGACTTCAACTTTACTAATTGAAATTAAACCTGTCCAAAGTTCAAGAAAAAAACAGTACAATCAACTGAGATATATCAGGTACCGTGGTGACATAAGCTCATAAACTTAAAGCAAAAAAAAGCCTCCCTTTTCAGCGAGGCTTTTTAATATATATAGCGCAGTTATTAAACTAATCCTTGAGCCATCATAGCGTCAGCAACTTTAACGAAACCTCCGATGTTAGCACCTTTCACATAGTTTACATGCTCTCCTTCAGAACCAAACTTCACACAAGTAGCGTGAATATCCTTCATGATAGTATGTAATTTTTGATCAACCTCTTCTCTAGTCCAAGATAATCTTAAAGAGTTTTGAGACATCTCTAAACCAGAAGTCGCAACACCACCAGCGTTAGATGCTTTACCTGGAGCGAATAAAGTTTTATTCTCTTCAAATACCTCAACAGCACCTGGAGTAGAAGGCATGTTAGCACCCTCAGCTACAGCGATACAACCATTAGCAACCAATGTTTTCGCATCATCAGCATCTAACTCATTTTGAGTAGCACATGGTAAAGCGATATCACATTTGATTGACCAAGGTCTAGATCCTTCAATATACTCACATCCGAAATGATCAGCATACTCTTTTAATCTTCCTCTTTTTACATTCTTAAGATCCATGATCCAAGCTAACTTGTCTGCATCAATTCCATTAGCATCATAAATAGATCCTGAAGAATCAGACATAGAAACAACTTTTGCTCCTAATTCAGTAGCTTTTTCAGTAGCGTATTGTGCAACGTTACCAGATCCTGAAACAGTAACAATCTTACCGTTAAAATCTTTACCACAGTGGTTCAACATTTCTTGAGCGAAATATACACAACCATATCCTGTAGCTTCTGGACGGATTAATGATCCTCCAAAAGTCAATCCTTTACCTGTTAATACACCAGTAAATTCATTTCTTAATCTTTTATATTGACCAAACATGAATCCAATCTCTCTTCCACCAACACCGATATCTCCAGCTGGAACATCTGTATCAGGACCGATATGACGACTTAACTCAGTCATAAACGATTGACAAAACTTCATGATTTCGTTATCAGACTTACCTTTTGGGTTAAAGTCAGACCCTCCTTTACCACCTCCCATTGGAAGAGTAGTTAATGAGTTTTTAAATACTTGCTCAAAAGCCAAAAACTTAAGAATAGATAAGTTTACAGAAGCGTGAAATCTTAAACCTCCCTTGTAAGGACCGATTGCCGAGTTCATTTCAATTCTGAAACCTCTGTTTACCTGTGGTTGACCTTGATCATCTAACCATGGAACTCTGAACATCAAAACTCTTTCTGGCTCTGCAATTCTTTCCAACAACTTAGCGTTTTTGTACTCTGGGTTCTCCTCTAAGAAAGGAACGATAGTTTCTGCAACTTCTCTAACCGCTTGGTGAAACTCTGTTTCTCCTTGATTCTTCGCGATTACTGCACTCATGAATTCCTCAAGAGCAGTATCAGCTTTTTTCAATGTCTCCATTATATATAAATGATAAATGTTCTAGTAACAAATGTAGATAATTTTTCAATTTGAGAATGGATCTTTTTACAGCATTCTACTTATTCAAAACCTATTCACCTATTTTCAGTATAAGCTGACTTATAATTATGAAAGTATGACTTCAAAACTGTTGCGTTATTTACTAAGAGGATTACTGTTGATTGGTCCAATAACGATTACCTTCTACATTGTTTTTTTGGTGCTTGGTTTTTTTGATGGTTTAATCACAGAACATATACCCGAACTAGCCTTTCCTGGAATGGGTCTTCTTGTTATCATTCCATCACTTATTGTGCTTGGTTGGCTGGGAGGAACTATCTTGGCACAGCCTATTACTCGTTCGTTTAATCGATTAATTAAGAAAACGCCTTTCATTGAATTACTATACAATAGTATCAAGGATGTGCTAAGTGCTGTAATGGGACAAAAAAAGAAGTTCTCTCAACCTGTAATGGTTCAATTGAATAAGGAAAATGAGCTTTTCCGTTTAGGTTATATTACTCAAACGGATCTCTCTGCTTTAACTATTAAAGCAGGAATAGTTGCCGTTTACTTACCTCACTCTTATAACTTTTCGGGTAATCTATTCTTAGTTCCGAAAAGCAACGTTAAAGAAATAGACTACAATTCTGGAGACTTTATGAAGTTCGTTGTCTCTGGTGGAGTTACAAACATAGATTAAAATTTATGTTTAAATCCTAGGCTAAATGACATTCCTGGTTTTATCAAGCTATACACTTGATTCTCTGATTGGAAAGAAGAGTAGTAAAAATACTTGTTGTCATTTAATAAATTCGATGCTTTTAAGTCGATTGAAGTTCTTCCTTCTTTTCCAAATTTCTTGTTCACACTTAAACCTAAGCTATGGAAAGGATCACTATATACATCTGGGAATAACCCAGCTCCTGCGATGAATAAAGTAGGACCTTTCACGTTATAGAATATACCAAAGTTCATTTGAGCTGAATCCAACTTGTAAGTCAAGCCTCCATTAATCACATAAGGAGATTGACCAGCCATTGTTCTCTCTCTTGTAATTGTTTCTCCTGTTCTTTCGTAAGCCTTTCTTTGCGCATACTCCTGATCTGACATCTCAATTTGAGATTGAACTAGTGTTACATTCGCATTAGCTTTAATTTTCTCCAACTTCGGAGACATAAAACCTAAGTTCTTTTTAAACTCAACCTCAATTCCATATAAGCTACCATCTCCAACGTTTCTTGGCTGATACTCCGCACTTGTCTGCTGCTCTGGGATTCTTACTAATTCGATTGGCTTATCAAAAGCTTTGTAGAATACAGATGCTGAGAATGTTTGTCCAGCATCTCCAAAATACTCATATCTAAAATCGTAGTTATCAATTCTTGTTTCTACTAATTGACCACCCCAAGTACCAGGATATTCAAATAACGCTCCGTTAAAAATTCTATTTGTTAATGGATCAATGATCTGTGCAAACGATAATTCTTTAAATGAAGGTCTTGCAATTGTTTTAGAGAAAGAAGCTCTTACGTTTTGCTTCTCGTTTGTTCTATAGATTAAGTTTAACGACGGAAAGAAATCTAATGAATTCAATACTTCTTCATTCACTAAGTTACTTCCGTCCATGTTACCGCTTGCAAACTTCTGATCTCTACCTGTATGTGTTTGAACAAATCTTTCAGCTCTTACACCAAATACCCCTTGTAATCTTGTACTGATTCCTAACTCCGTTGAAACATAAACACCTGTGTTATTTAAAGCAGAAGAATATTCATTCGAGTTTGGTTGAGAGTTTCCTGACTGATAGTAGAATGCATTTCCGTTAGGGAAGATATTATCTGGAGTTAATACTTGACTTAAGTCTTCTCCATCCCAATCCTGATTAAAGTTAACCATGCCGTTGTACTGCATGATTCTATAATCTCTCTTTTTGTATGTATGAGAAGCTCCGAACAATAACTTAGATTCATTTCCCCTAAACTCGTAATCTTTTGTTACATCGACTTTAACCGGAATACTCATCTCATCTAACTCTCTCCAAATTCTTGAAGGCATCCCACCATCTCCAGCTGAGAATGTTGTATCGTTACCATAAGTATACGTTGATTTTCTGATATCTGGATTATCTGAAACTGTGATAGTTGGAGCTAACCTCCAGTCTAACTTCATTTTCTTGTCTTTCCACTTATGCTGACCATTAATTAAAAGGTTAGTTAAAGCTCTTTCTGTGTATTCTAAATTATTTGAGAATGCACTATAACCAGATTGACCAATTGCATTTGCATTGTTAAATATTGAAAACCGACCAGCTGTGCTCGATCCACTTTGAAGTCTCATCATAGTCATTCTAATCCTCGACTTCTTCGTTTTATATGCAACACCCGCTAAACCACCTAAAAGGAAGTTTCTTTCTCCCATTGAACCAGTTTGCTGATTAGCAACTCTTAATTCCATTGAATCCGGAGCATTAGGTACTCTTTGATATTCCGAGAACTCTACATCGCTGTAATAGTTGTAATCAGATTTATGAGATAAAGAGAAGATATACCCTAACCTTGGGTTCTTCGTTAGCTTGTTTTCCTCTGTACTTAAATCCTTTTGATTTCCATAAGTGAAACTAGCACTTGCATCTAAAAAGCTAGTTGATCTTTGAGCACCAAGTGTAGAATTAAAACCAGAAACAAAGTTTGTAACATCTGTCTCACCATATACACTACTTACTGGTGTTGGGATTGTTGCCGTTTGAGCAGCAGCGGGTAATGCTCTTGTTCCATCATCCATCCCAAGGAAATCTAACTTTCCTCCTTGGTATCTTAAATAGTTACTATTAAGGTGCATGTTAGGATTAAAACCTAAGCTTAAAGACATATTCATAATTCTGTACTCAGGTAGATCCTTCGTCTCAACATTCATGATTCCTCCTGTAAAATCCGCTGGTTGTTCAGCTGTAAAAGTCTTACTTACCATCATGTTTGAAATCAAACTTGTTGGGAAGATATCCATTTGTAAAGAGTTTCTATCTGGATCTAAACCTGAAATATCCATTCCATTAAGTGTAGTTTTAGAATATCTATCACCTAACCCTCTTACGTAAACGTACTTTCCTCCTTCAATTGATACACCAGTAACTCTTTGTGCAGCTTCAACAGCCGTTCCATCTCCAGTCAATTCCATTGTAGCTTTTGATATACCATCTAAAATGTTAGTTGCTTTCTGCTTAGCTACATCAATCGCTTTATCATTATCATTTGCTAAAGTCACCTCAATTTCAACATCAACTAACTTAATAGCACTTTCTTCTAGAGTAAAGTTTAAAGAAGCTGTTTTACCATCTTCTAAAGTAACAGTTGATTTTTTAGTTTGATAGCCCGCGAATGAAGCTTCTATGTTATAATTACCAGTGTTTAACTTAAACATGTAAACACCCATCATATCGGTAGTTGAGCCAGCAACAATCCCTCCTTTCTCATCCATTACCGTAACATTGGCAAATGGCATGACCTCACTTCTCCCATTCAAAAGCTCACTTATTGTACCTTTAACCATCCCTTGCTGAGCTTCTGCTGATACAGTAAATAAAAAACTCAATACAACTCCTAATAAATTCTTCATAACACGTTAATATGTTGCAAAGAAAGTTCTAGACAATAACCTTAGTGTAAACCTCCAGTTAATTTAATGTTAACAAAGCTTTTACAAGCTGGAATATATCCTATAATAATTGAAAAAGGGGAAAGACCTTAGTCCTTCCCCTTTTTCAATTAAGGTAATTAATCTTTATAAACCCGATATTACCCCTCTTTCATGTGCCCATGTCCATGAAAAAGCAGACACATCAACTGGCGAAGTATTACCTGCTAAAACACCAGGTATCATATCGCCGTCCAATGTGAAGTCCTCCACTGATAATGTATCCGATGGTAAATCAAGTAATACATTTTTAAATAAAACACCAGCTCCCTGTCCTTTACTATCTATAATTTGGCCATATTGTATTTCTGTAAACAATATGTTCTCAATCGTTACCATAGAATTACCATCTGTATTTATTAAATCTTGAGAAGCTACATCAGAGCTAGAAGCAATTATAGCTCCGTTAGTAAATGTTTGAGAACCTTCAAGTGAACCTTCTGGTCCGTCTAATTCAAAAGCATGACCTGCAGCCGTAATCGTAATAAAATTTTCTAAGGAACCCGACCAAGCTTGATCCGTATCTAAACCATCATCACCAACATTCCATGTAAGAAAATTAGTACAGGCAACAGTTCCTCCGAACCACTCAACTCCATCATCTTGATTACCAACAACCTCAATATTAGAAATTGAAGTACCTGTACCAACACCACCTAAAGTTAATCCATTGATTTCATTTCCAGATCCAATATTAGCCCCTCCATGTCTAATAGAAATATATGATAAAGAACCTGAATTATCAGCTTCATCTGAACCTCCATATAATCCATTTTGATCAGATGTAGGAACTCCTTCTATCTGAACTTCATTAACATCGCCCGCATCATTTGAAGCAGATACAGGAGCATTCCCTAATACAATAACTCCACCCCAATAACCATTGTCAGTAGGTTGAAGATTTGGTGAACCATAATTTCCTGTAACAATATCTTCAGGAGTAATTTCATCAGCAATAGATGTAAAAATGATAGGTAATGCAGCTGTACCTTCAGCCTTTAACATTGCTCCTCTTGCAATTAATAATGCTGTAGCATTAGCTCCTGTGCCAGCCTCTCCTTTTATCACTGTACCTGGTTCAATAGTTAAAATTGCTCCACTTTCAACAGAAATCCTTCCTCCTAAAACATACACCTTATCAGCGGTCCAGGTAGTATTGGACGTGACATTCGAAGAAATAACTACGTTATCATTTGCTTCAGGGTATATGCAATCAATAGTTCCATCAGAATCTACAAGGTAGTTCTGTGCACTTGAATCGTTACATCCTGACACTTCTGAACAAGATTGTAAAGCTAGTACAAATGAAGCTGATAATCCTAGATATCCCGCTTTTTTTAAACCATTTTTAGTATTCATTTTCATATAATTTGTTTCTATTTATTTGAAGCAAAGAAACCGTTACGTTTTTAGTTGAATTTAAAGTTGGTGTAATGACTCTGTTATATAAGTGTTAACCGAATTCAATTAAGAGTTCGGTAATAAAAACTTAAATTCCTGAAAATCAACAAGCCAAATGTTAAGCAAACTTTACCAAGCTCTTTTTTACTGTTTTTGGGGCTCTTCCCTTTCTTTGAAAAAATATTGATCTGACTAACTATTTAATCTTATAAAATGAACTTTTTGACTCTCTATTTATAGTAACTTTAGATCAAATACTAAGAATATGAATAAAGTTGTATCAGGTGCTGAAGAAGCTATAAAGGGTATCGAAAGCGGAATGACCTTAATGTTAGGTGGTTTTGGTTTATGCGGCATCCCAGAGAAATGTATTAATGCATTAACTACTACTGAAGTGAACGATTTGACTTGCATATCTAATAATGCAGGTGTTGATGACTTTGGTTTAGGTTTATTACTACAGCAGAAACAAATAAAAAAAATGATTTCATCTTATGTAGGTGAGAATGATGAATTTGAAAGACAAATGCTTTCTGGTGAACTAGAGGTTGATCTTATTCCTCAAGGTTCATTAGCAGAAAGATGTCGTGCAGGTGGAGCCGGAATCCCAGCATTCTTTACTCCGGCTGGTTTCGGAACTGAAGTTGCAGAAGGTAAAGAAGTAAGAGACTTTAATGGAAAACCTCATATTCTTGAATCAGCTTTAACAGCAGACTATGCTATTGTTAAAGCATGGAAAGGTGATAAATACGGTAACCTTATATTTAAAGGAACTGCAAGAAACTTTAACCCTGTTATGGCTATGGCTGGTAAAGTTACTATTGCCGAGGTTGAGGAATTGGTTGAACCTGGTGAATTAGATCCAAATCATATTCATACTCCAGGAATCTTCATTCAAAGAATTTTCCAAGGAGAAGGATATGAAAAAAGAATCGAACAGAGAACTACTAGGCCGAAGGCGTAGTTAATTTGAGAATCAGCTAATTTGAAAATTATAGCGTTTTCTAAAACGAATTTGAGTTACGAGAAATTGATAAAGAATGTTATTAATTTTCAAATAAAAAGATGAGAAACGATAAGAAAAATATAGTTGTAGAACTAAGTATTCAATTTTCCTTAGGAATAATTAGTTTCTCTGAAATACTTCGAAATCAAAGGCATTTCGATTTGGCTTCTCAAGTTTTCAGAATTGGCACCTCTATTGGCGCTAACATTCATGAAGCTCAAAATGCAGAGAGTTTAGTAAACTTCACTCATAAATTTAAGATCGCAGCTAAAGAGGCTAACGAAGTAAATTATTGGTTAGAATTATGCGAAAGATCAAAACATTTACCGAGCTCAGATTTAAAACAAGAACTTAAAAATTTAATCCAATTGATATCGAAAATCATCTCCACTTCAAAGAAGAAGTTATTCGCTATAAAATCAGGTGATAATAACAGTGTGAAAGAGGAATTTTCAAATTATCAAATTGACACATTTTCAAATTAATAGAAATGGCTTTAGATAAAATAGGAATCGCAAAGAGAATATCACAAGAGTTAAGTGATGGTTGGTATGTAAACCTGGGAATCGGTATTCCTACTTTGGTTGCAAACTACGTTCCTGAAGGAATGAATGTTGAGTTTCAATCCGAAAACGGAATATTAGGAATGGGACCTTTCCCTTTTGAAGGTGATGAAGATCCAGATTTAATCAATGCAGGTAAACAAACGATTACTCCTAAGTCAGGAGCTGTATATTTTGATTCAGCTATGTCTTTTGCAATGATTAGAGGACAACACGTTCAGTTGACTGTATTAGGAGCAATGGAAGTTGCTGAAAATGGAGACATTGCAAACTGGAAGATTCCAGGAAAGATGGTTAAAGGTATGGGAGGTGCTATGGATTTAGTTGCTTCTGCTGAAAACATCATTGTTGCTATGCAGCACACTAATAGAAAAGGACAGTCTAAGTTGTTAGATTCTTGCTCTTTACCGTTAACAGGTGTTCAATGTGTAAAAAGAGTAGTTACCGACTTAGCAGTTTTAGATATTTTACCAGGAGGAAAAGGTTTTCAATTAATTGAAAGAGCTCCAGGTGTGTCTGTTGAGGAAATTATTTCAAAAACTGAAGGTACATTATTAGTCGAAGGAGATATTCCGGAAATGAAGATTTAGTATCAAGATTGTATCGTCCTAAAATAGTTAGAGAACCTTCTTATTTAGTTAAGGAGATTAAATCTTTAAATTTGGACGATACAGTTATAAGTTAAGCCTTTTTACACCAGTATACGATCTCATCTTTTGGTAACGCATATCGCTTAACCAATTCTGGTTCCAACTCATGAATTAATTGGTCTTCGATTACCTCGAATCCAGCTTCTGCCAGAATCTTTCCGTAGTCTAAACCATAAAGTCTAACGTGGTCATCTTGCCAGTAATGCTTTTCTCTTTCCTTAGGGTCAGTAATAGTAGGGTCATCGAAAGTAGTTTCTTTAGTATAATCGATAGGAACTTGAAAGATTCCCCACCCACCTTTTTTCATTACTCTGTAAAACTCAGACATTACCTTTCTGTCATCTTCAACATGCTCTAAAACGTGGTTACACATGATTACATCGAAAGACTCTTCGTCAAAAGGAATCTCATGTACATCAAAGTGAACATCAGCCCAAGGTGAGTTAAGATCAGCGGTTGTATAATTTAAGTTCTTTTGTTTTTTGAATAACGGAATAAAACAGTATTCAGGAGCGATATGAAGGAATGTCAATTTATCTTTAAAAAAATTAGTCCTATTATTTAGGAATAACCACAAAAGTCTATGACGTTCCAAAGACATTGAATTAGGAGCAAGGGCATTTTCTCTTGGTTGCAATCTACCGTATGGTAATAGCTTTCTGTACTTCTTCCCATTAATTGGATCTTCGAAGTTATCTCCCTTCATGAAAAGAGAAAGAATACGAAGAAAGAAATGCGAGACTCTATGTAAATAATGTCTTGGTACAAGACGAGTAACAATACTAATGATCAATTTCATGCTCTAAAGATAATTATTATTGCGAATGAGCCATATTGGCTATAGCACTGCTTAAAAGATAAATCAGGAGCAACAAAAAAGTCCCGCCGGAGCAGGACTTAATTTTACTTAAACGCTTATATCAATTATAAAGCGAATGAAGTTTTGATCTTATCTACGTAATCTAATCTTTCCCATCCAAAGAATTGAACTTCTTTTTGCTTGCTAACTCCATTTTCGATTACTTCTACATTTCCAGTATAAGCTTCTCTACCCATGTGTCCGTAAGCAGCAGTTGGTAAAAAAATTGGGTTTGTAAGCCCGTATCTTTCGATAATTGCAGCTGGTTTCATATCAAAGATTTCATTAACCTTCTTAGCGATATCACCATCTGATAAATCAACCTTAGCAGTTCCGTGTGTGTTAACATATAAACCTACAGGCTCAGCAACACCAATTGCATAAGCAACTTGTACTAAAGCTTCAGTACAAACACCAGCAGCAACTAAGTTCTTTGCAATATGTCTAGTAGCATATGCAGCTGAACGGTCAACTTTAGATGAATCCTTTCCAGAGAAAGCACCACCACCGTGAGCTCCTTTACCACCGTAAGTATCAACGATAATTTTCCTTCCTGTTAATCCAGTATCTCCGTGGGGACCTCCAATGATGAAGATTCCAGTTGGATTAATATGATACTTGATATCAGATCCAAATAAATCCTGAATCTTAGCGTCTAGCTTAGCCTTAACTCTAGGCACAAGGATGTTTTTGA
>Ga0233396_1000960_pt1 | contig 12970 bp, 11 predicted proteins | sample 32DmetaG_FD_183169 | JGI IMG/M metagenome (GOLD analysis project Ga0233396, IMG submission 183169) | Seawater microbial communities from Monterey Bay, California, United States - 32D | ecosystem: Environmental > Aquatic > Marine > Coastal | place: USA: California | collected 2016-10-19 | reverse complement strand
TGTTGAGAAGATAGTTAGAGATAACAACGCGAGATTTTTAACAGTGGATAAAAAGTTTTGTGTTGTAGAAAAGACAGGACACAAAGAAGAAACGGAAGAACTGTTTAATAAGCTAGAGCCATTTGGAGTTCAAGAGTTTGTTAGAAGCGGTAGGATTGCTGTTTTAAAAGAAGAGAAAAATTTATCAACGTATTTAAAAGAATTAGAAAACTAAGCATTATGGCATTATTAGATTTTGGAGGAACAAAGGAGAATGTAGTTACAAGAGAAGAATTCCCTTTATCAAAAGCACAAGAGATTTTAAAGAATGAAACAGTTGCCGTTTTAGGATATGGTGTACAAGGACCAGGTCAATCTTTAAACTTAAAAGATAACGGTATCAATGTGATTGTTGGACAAAGAAAAGGTTCGGCTTCATGGGACAAAGCAATTGCTGACGGATGGGTTGAAGGACAAACTTTATTCGATATCGAAACTGCTGCTGAAAAAGCAACCATCATTGAGTATTTATTATCTGATGCTGGTCAAATCGCTGCATGGGATACAGTTAAGAAATATTTAACTCCAGGGAAGACATTATATTTTTCTCACGGATTTGGTATTACTTTCCACGAGCAGACTGGAATCATTCCTCCATCGGATATCGATGTAATCTTAGTAGCTCCAAAAGGATCTGGAACTTCATTAAGAAGATTATTTGTTGCTGGTCAGGGGCTTAATTCTTCATATGCAATCTTCCAAGATTTCACAGGAAAAGCAAAAGACAAAGTACTAGCATTAGGTATTGCTGTAGGTTCAGGTTATTTATTTGAAACAGATTTCAAAAAAGAAGTTTACTCTGACTTAACAGGAGAAAGAGGAATATTAATGGGTGCTTTAGCTGGTTTATTCGAAGCTCAGTACAATGTTTTAAGAAAGAATGGACACTCTCCTTCTGAAGCATTTAACGAAACAGTTGAGGAACTAACACAGTCATTAATGCCGTTAGTAGCAGAGAATGGAATGGATTGGATGTATGCAAATACTTCAGTTACAGCTCAAAGAGGAGCTTTAGATTGGAGACATAAGTTTAGAGATGTTACCACTCCTTTATTCGAAGATCTTTACGATAGTGTTGCATCTGGTAAGGAAGCTGCTATTGTAATTGAGCAAGGTTCTAAAGCTGATTACAGACAAAAATTAGAAGCTGAATTAAAAGAGATTCAAGAATCGGAAATGTGGAGAGCTGGTAAAACAGTAAGAAATTTAAGACCTCAAGAATAAAACAAAATCCGAGAGGATTCCTAGCGGCTCCCGCAAGGGGGCCTTTTTTTACGGGCGACCTCTGGGTAGCCCCTACGTTTTATTCAGTTTTGTAGAGGCTACCCTAGTGGTCGCCCATAAATTATTAAACCATGATAGAAGTAAGTAAAATAGATGAAGCAGCTAAACGATTAGAAGGTGTTGCTTTAAAAACTCCTCTTCAGTTCAATGAAATAATGTCTGAGATGTATGGTGCTCATATTTATTTGAAAAGAGAAGATCTACAATTGGTTAGATCTTATAAATTAAGAGGTGCTTATAATCTTATTTCTACACTTTCTGACGAAGATAAATCGAAAGGAGTGGTCTGTGCATCAGCAGGAAACCATGCCCAAGGTGTTGCCTATTCATGTAAAGCACTAAAAGTTAAAGGAACCATTTTCATGCCTGAAACTACACCAAAACAAAAGGTTCGAAAAGTAGAGCTATTTGGTGCGGACTGGGTGGATATCGTTTTAGTAGGAGATACTTTTGACGATTGTTATGAAGCTGCTGTTGAATTTAAAGATTCTAACTCATTGGCTTTTGTACATCCGTTTAATGCTTCCAAAGTAATGGAGGGGCAAGGAACGGTTGGAAAAGAGATATGGGATGAAATTCAGGATGCAGATGTAATTCTAGTGCCAGTTGGTGGAGGAGGATTAGCAGCCGGAGTATCATCATATTTAAAGACCAAGAATCCAAATATTGAAATAATCGGAGTCGAACCAGAAGGAGCTCCGTCAATGAAGTCGGCCCTTTCAAAGGGCGAATTAGTTAAGCTAGATAAAATTGAAAAATTTGTTGATGGTGCGGCTGTAAAAGAGGTAGGTGCTAAAACATTTGAAGTGTGTAAAAACACTCTAGATGACATGGTAACTGTACCTGAAGGAAAAATCTGTACAACTATACTAAGACTTTATAACGAAGAAGCAATTGTTGTTGAACCAGCTGGTGCGTTAACAATCTCATCTTTAGGTTTGCTTAAAGACCGTTTAGAAGGTAAAAAGGTAGTATGTGTTGTCAGTGGAAGTAACAACGATATTGAGCGCACACAAGAGATCAAAGAAAGATCATTGATGTATGAAGGACTAAAGCATTACTTCTTAGTGAAGTTTCCACAAAGAGCAGGAGCTTTAAAAGAGTTTGTAAATTATATATTGGGTCCTAACGATGATATCACTCGATTCGAATACGTAAAGAAAAGTGCTCGTCAAGCCGGACCTGCTTTGGTAGGTGTTGAGTTACTTTATCCAGAAGATCTTGAAGGCTTGTTAAATCGTATGAAAGAATGGAACCCTGATTGCCAGAGGATTAATGACAACCCTGTGCTGTTTGAGTATTTTGTGTAAATAAAACTTAAATCACTATTCCAGTGAACTCAATCAAATCATTAGCGCTTCGAGCGGGAACACCATTCAGACTAGACCAAAAACCTGATGTGTCGTTCTTTTGTTCTCAATAAGTATTCAGCTATACAATAGAGCTCCCACACATTTTACAAAAATCAGCATCAAACTCGTGAGAATTGAAACCACAGTTCATACAGGTTCGCGAGTTTTTATGGTCTTCTTTGGCTATTTCTGCACCAACAATTCCTGTTGGAACAGCAATGATACCATATCCTAAAATCATAATGACAGCAGCGAATGTTTGTCCTGCAACTGTTTGTGGAGCGATATCTCCATAACCAACTGTAGTAAGCGTAACTATTGCCCAATAAACACTTCTTGGAATACTGGTGAATCCATTTTCACCACCTTCAATTAAATACATGAAGGTTCCCATAAGTATGGTAAGCGATAATACTGCGAAAATAAAGACGGTTATTTTTTGTTTACTTGATTTTAAGGCATTCATCAAAGCTTTTGACTGCTTTAAGAAATGAGCTAATTTCAATACTCTGAATACACGGAGTAATCTGAATATTCTGATAATCATAAGTGATTGAGTCCCCACAATGAAGAAGCTTAAAAAGGACGGAAGGATTGATAGTAGATCGATTAGACCGAAGAAGCTAAGTGCATACTTCCAGCTTTTACCACTCAGATATAAACGAAGAATGTATTCTAAGGTGAAAATTCCAGTGAATATCCATTCTAAAATGAACAGACTCTGTTGGAATTCACTTTTTATAGAAGATACACTTTCCAGCATAACGACTATTACACTGGTAACAATCAACCATAACAATGCGATGTCGAAATTTTTACCTGCTCTGGTATCCGTCTCGAAGATGATTTGATGTAATCTTTTTTTCGTCATTCAGCCTTCAATATTTAATTCAATGCTATTACTAAAAGTAAGTAATTAAACGGAGTGAAAATCGAGGAAATACCTATCTTGCATTCCATTCGAACTATATTATTATGCAAGACAATAACATACTTCCATATATTAAAGATGTTTTAGAAAACATGCCTATAGATTGGTTAAATCTAACAACGCATCGTTTAGATATTTATAATGAATCATTGGCTAAAACACAGTTTCTAGAAGAGTTTGAATTGTTGTTTAAGTCGGGGAGTGTTGCTTCAGGATCATTATCTGAATTACCAACTGCATATGACTACATTCGATTAGGACACCCGTTGTCTAGTATTCTAGAATGGACAATTGCAGGTCAGCACAAGGTAAGTGCAGATAGTGTGATCAGTTTTTCATCACTTACGATGCCTATTTTGGCAATCCTTAGAAAGAATCAATTTGAGAATAAGAAGACACAAATTGTGTATACAGGTGAATTACCAAATGCATTTGATGCAGAGGCTATTGAGTCTATTTATGCCTACAGTTTTGAATTGAAGCAAGTAACTTCAGAAAATGAAATTTCTGATTTTGATGGATCAACGGTTTTTGTTTCTGAACAAAACAATTGGTCTTTTGATTTAACTTATAAAGTTGACTTTTATATTAAAACAGATGCTCAGTTCGGAAGCGTTTTACTAATGAATGGAGAGGGTAAAAAGTCTTACATAAAAGAAATTCAGCACGTTCGTAGAAGAGAAACAATATCAATGACTCCAATTAACTGTTTGGCAGTTTTAAAGAGTCTTGTTGGTTTGGATTCAAATGTGTCAACATCAAGTAGAGAAGAGGATAAAGCGTCAGTATATACATCTATTAAAGGTATTACAGGATCTAATTCTAAGCCAGTTGCAGCTTCAAGTGGATTGTCGATGCAATATGCGATTATGATGGGATTAGTGGATTACGCTATGGAAAATCATAAGGGGAAAGACATTAAGTTCATTGTTCCACCTAACTGTTACGGAGGAACGAATGATCAAGCAAGAAGAGTTGCTGCATGTATAGAGAATGTTTCTGTAATGGATTTGCTAGTGGATGGTGATCATGATATGGTAAACAGTGTAGATATGGTTCTAGAGCAAATTGCTGAAATGGATGCGGTTCCATATATCATTGCTGAGATTCCTACTAACCCAAGAGTTGAGGTTCCAAATTTAAATCATTTAAGACAAGTATTAAGTAAGAAACGTTTAACAAAGAGTGGTTCTGCAAGTGTTGATCCAGTATTTATTTTGGATCAAACATTTTGTCCAAACACTCACTTTTTAAGAGCCGAGGATATGCTTTCTTCAGTTAGAACGTTATCATATGTGAGTGGATCTAAATTTCCAAGTGGAGGTAAGTGTACTGCAGGGTATTGCGTTGCTAACCCGATTGCTTCGAATTTAATGGATAAAGTAGAGAAACATTTATTGTTGTGTGATAACGAAGCAACAGACTTACAATATGAGCTTTTGGCAGCTCAGTTACCTTCAATGAATCAGAGGATCAATGATGCTTACAAAAACACACGTGAGTTTGTAAACTTCATTAGTAAGACTTTACCAGAGGCTAAAATTAACTTTGTTTCAGAAGAATTAGCAGCACAAGGATTTACTCCTTCTGTTTTTTCATTAGATCTTCCAACAAAGGGAAATACAGCAGAAGAAAAAGAGAATTACAAGAGAGAGTTGAACGATAAGTTAATCGGTATGATGATTAGTGAGATTCCAAATGAAAGTAAATACTGTGTGAGTTATGGTCAGTTGAAAGGTTGTTATTGGACCATTCCAGCAACATCGACTCAAGGGACAACCAAAGAGTCAGATAAAGATTATATCGCAAGAGTAGCATTATCAGCAAACATGGATTTAGCAAAGCATAAAGAAGTGTTTGAGAAGTTTGTTGCTGAAATTCAATAATTGAGAGGTTGGTTTTACAGTAGATTCCTCGACTGCGATTGGGAAGCTAGGGTGTTTATTGGGGGAATATTTAATTCAGTTAAAACAATAAATTCCATTAAGGGACCAAAACCTAAAAACTTTACTTAACAAACCTTAGCTTCCCAATCGCAGTCGAGGGATCTGCCGCCACGAATAATCACCTTAGAATCAATCCATAAAATCCTTAGAATTCAGTAGATTCGTATCAAATTGAGAATGATGGCTGAATTACACTGGAAAACAGAGAAAGAGTATGAAGAGATTACCTTCAAGACTTTAAATGGAGTAGCAAGAATTGCTTTTAATCGTCCGGAATGTAGAAATGCATTTACACCAAAAACGGTTGATGAGCTTTGGGAAGCACTTATTATTTGTCATGAAAGTCAAGATATCGGAGTGGTTTTAATCACCGGTGAAGGTCCATCTGAAAAAGATGGAGGTTGGGCCTTTTGTTCAGGAGGAGATCAAAGAGTACGATCAAACACTGGTTACAAAGGATCTAACGGAATCAATCGATTTAACATATTAGATGTTCAGCGTCAAATTAGATTTATGAATAAAGTGGTTATCGCTGTAGTGCCAGGTTGGTGCGTTGGTGGTGGACACAGTTTACATGTTGTATGTGATTTAACTTTAGCTAGCGAGGAACATGCAATATTTAAGCAAACTGATGCTGATGTTGCTAGTTTCGATGGTGGATTTGGATCTGCTTATTTAGCACGCCAGGTCGGACAAAAAAGAGCTAGAGAGATTTTCTTTTTAGGAGCGAACTATACTGCTAAAGAAGCTTACGATATGGGTATGGTGAACAAAGTTGTACCTCATGCTGAATTAGAGCAGGAAGCATATGACTGGGCACAAGAAATCATGACTAAGAGTCCAACAGCAATTAAGATGTTGAAGTTTGGATTCAATTTAATTGATGATGGATTGGTTGGTCAGCAAGTATATGCTGGAGAAGCAACACGTTTAGCTTACGGAACAGATGAAGCAACAGAAGGTAGAAATGCTTTCTTAGAGAAACGAGACAGAGATTTTTCTAAGTTTCCTAAGTTTCCATAATTAACAAGTAAAAGATCTGATAGGGACTCATCCATTGGATGGGTCTTTTTTGTTATGTCAAAAACAAGATATACGTCTCACTTAAAATACCGAGTGCAAAGCCTAGAGCAACTTGCTTGATGCTATGAGCATTCATTTGTAATCGTGAAAAACCAACTAAGCCTGCCGTAATGATACCGATGTAAACCCACGTTAAATCCGTTTGATAAAGATTAGCCATGGTTAACATCATTCCCGTGAATCCGCCGATACCCGCCATGTGAATAGAGATTTTCCAGAAAAGGCTAATCATAAAGGAAAAGAAAACACCGATACTGGCACCTAGAATAAAGAAGATAAGGATCGGAGGAATGCTTTCAGAATAGAATCGAATACAGATTACCGTATAACCTGTATAAGACATTAAAGAGAGTAAAAAGGGTAAATAACGCTCTTCTCTCGATGGTAAATGAATGTCACTAATGTGTCCCAGTTTCAGTAAGACATAAATTGACAAACATGGAATGAAGCATGTAAATAAAAACTGCATTCCGAAAAGCTGATATACAAAGGTTTTACTATCTCCTATTAAATAAGGGTTGAAACCTGAAACCAATCCTGAATAATATAGAACTAACATACCTAAAAATGGCATGAATACAGGGTGAAATATTGACGATGTATATCGAGCTATTTGCTGTTGCATTATAATACTTTTCTTAATCGAGCTACAGGAATATCTAATTGCTCACGGTATTTAGCCACTGTTCTTCTAGCAATCTTATATCCTTTTTCTGTTAGACATGTAACCAGTTTTTCATCCGTTAAAGGCTTCTTTTTATTTTCTTGGCTGATGATGTCTTTTAATACATTCTTTACCTCTCTAGTAGAAACTTCTTCTCCACTCTGTGTTTCCATAGACTCTGAGAAGAAATACTTCAAAGAGAAAGTTCCAAAGTGAGTTTGAATGTATTTACTATTTGCTACTCTTGAAATAGTTGAAATATCTAATTCTACAATTTCAGCTATATCCTTTAAGATCATAGGTCTTAATTTAGACTCATCACCTTCTAAGAAGAACTCTTTCTGAAATTTGATGATTGCATGCATCGTAGAGCTTAATGTTAATTGACGTTGCTTAATAGCGTCGATAAACCATTTTGCAGCATCAAGCTTTTGCTTAACAAATAAGGCAGCTTCTTTTTGTTCTTTAGAAACGCCTTTTTTGTTCGCTCCATATGTTTTAAGCATTTCTGAGTAGGAATGACTGACAGTCAGGTCTGGGGCATTTCTTCCGTTAATGGTTAGTTGTAACTCTCCGTCTTCATTGGTTAAAACAAAATCAGGAATGATTGTTTGAGTTGTTCTATGGCTAGAGCTTGTGCTATTCCCTGGCTTCGGGTTTAATTTTAAAATTTCATCTAAAGATTCTCTTAACTCTTCTTCATCGATTTCAAGTTTAGCTAAAATCTTCTTGTAATGCTTTTTCGTAAACTCATCAAAAGTCTCTACTAATATTCTTTTAGCCGTTTTAACTACAGGGTCAAATTTTGGTCTTCTATTAATTTGTAAAACCAAGCACTCTTGTAAGTCTCTAGCTCCAACACCGGCTGGTTCCATAATTTGAACAACAGATAATAGATCCTCTAATTTATCCTCTTCAGTCATGATGCCTTGAGTGAAAGCTAAATCATCTGCAATTGCAGGAATCTCTCTTCTTAAGTACCCAGCATCATCAATGTTTCCGATTAAGTGAATAGCTATATTCTTTTCTTCAGTAGATAGGTTTTGAAGCGATATTTGTTGAATTAAGTTTTCGTGAAAGGATTTTCCCATAGAAAGAGGGACTCCTTTTTCTTCATCGTCTTTAGAATAATTAGAAGCATAAGTTTTATAACTCGGTATTTCGTCGTCAGAGATGTATTCGTCTATATCAAAATCCTCTCTTGACTCTCCCTCTGCCTCGTATTCTTGCTCGCTAGTGTTTTCAGTGTTACTTTCTTCTAAGGCAGGATTATTTTCCAATTCCTCTTTTACACGTTGCTCGATTTCTATCGTTGGTACTTGCAAAAGCTTCATCAACTGAATTTGCTGAGGAGATAACTTTTGAAGTAGCTTTTGTTGTAATGTCTGCTTGAACATACGCTTAGATTTAGGTTATTCTACGCCAAATTGTTCATTGGGTTTGGCATTTGATACTAAAAATATCAAAGTGCATGCCAAAATTTTTATATGAAGTGTTAAAAATTCTGAATTATGGTTCAGGGTTATAGAATTGACTCGGTACGTTTAAATCTACCTTTTAATAGATTAATCTATGCTACAGGAGTTTTTAGCTCATTAATGATAAGCTGTTGTTCCAGATTAAATCCTTTGATTCATTGACTTGTTTTTTTGTTTTTATTACTAACGATAATGATTAAATCAATTCTGTTTTCTCTGCAAAAATCGATTAAGAATTCTTTTGACCTCCTTGAATTTCATGAACTTTAAACGTGATTCCTTGAGTCTTAAAAAACGTACAATTAACTTCTTGATTGTTTTAAAAGATATTAAATCTTCTACTTCGTCTGATTCTGGATATACAAGGTTTACTGCTGCGCCAGTCATTATAGATATTTCAGCGACCTGATTAACTTATACTCGTTTCAGGGTTTGCATCTATTGAGAACAAAATACTTTGAATGCTGAATTTAGGACTGTCTTTTTGAACTAGAATTTAAGGGGTTTCACTTTGAGCAATAACCTTCATTGCTTTTGAACCGAGAATCTTATCGAAACCTTTTATATCATGAATATCCATTTATAATTAGAGCAATGTTCCGCTTTCAGCAATCTTTGCTATATCCTTATAGATATCTCCTTTTTTGCAAATGGCTTCAAGGTTAACCTGTTGTTCATCCTTATATTTTCTAATGAGATCGTTTGAAAACTTATTACCAATAAGTTGTTTTTTTTGAGTCAGCAACAATGTGAAGTAGAATTACTGTATTACCTCTTTTTGAGAAATACTAATGGCGAATTCTATAGCTTTTCAGAAGCTTCAGAAAAATCGACAAGGACTAATATTGGGTTTCTCATTGATTTCGAATTTCAACAAAACTAAATAGAATTATTGAAGCCGGAGTTAAAATCAGATGAAGATTTTACAGAATTAAAAAAGAAGTAGTTTAGATCCTCTTTCCGTCTTTGTATTTAACAACATAAGCACCAGATATACCTGCATTAACAAGTTTAGTTCTTAAAGACATTGCATCTGTTCTAGATGTAAAACTTCCTGATAAGTACTTATAGATACTTCCGTATTTTTTTCTTTCAATAGGAGCTAGGCTTCTTACACTACTTGAGAATTCAAAGTTTGGATTAGTAAAGGCTCCTATTTGAACATGGTATGTAATTCCTGAAGTACTTGATGAATTATCAGGGTAAACTGGCTTTGGTTCTTCTTTAACAGGAGCTTTTTCTTCCTTCTTAGGAGCAGGTTCTACTACTGCAGCTATTTCTTCTTTAACAGGAGGAGTTTCAGTAATTGTCTCTTCAACAACTGGTGTTCCTGCAATAGCATCTTCTCCAGTAGCTAATGCATAAGGAATTTCTCCAGGACTTAAGTTCATTGTACTTTTATTGTCATTCTCAATGTATCCAAATATTCCGTTTAGAGTTGTTGAGCTAACTTCACCAGATACTTTAATTGTATAATCAATTTCAAAATCTTCTTGTGGTGGAACACTTAACCAAAGGATTTTCATTTTATTGTTTCTAAATGAAAATCCTCCACCATTTGAGTTTCCTTCAACAACAGTAAATCCTGAGGGAATAGTCTCAGTAATATTTGCATAACCCTTAATATTCATGTTCTCAAAGTGAATCTTTACTTGAAACTCTTCACCACTTATTTTAGTGATTTCTCTACTGATGTTAAATGCTAAAGTTTGGCTAAGCATTACCACAGAGAGTATGAATGTTAAGATGATTTTTTGCATGGTGATGGCTTTGATTGTTGTTTAAATATACAATTTTCTCAAAAAAATGTTCATCAAGAAGAGGTCAAAGACTGTTATAAATGGTGAAAGGATGAAATATAAGAGCATAAAAAAGGATTTAATGAACCCCTTTTCTAAATGTAGACTATTAATCAATTAGTCTACTTATGCGATCTTCTCTAAAGAAGTTTTATTAGTAACACTTTCTAATGCATTTTTATGATAAATCATCTTTAAAACAAGTTCTCCATTCACAGACCAAACGCTCCAGTTACCTGTTTTTTCCTTGTCAGTATAAACTGCTTTACTAAGCTTGTTTCCGAATCTGTCGTATGAAATCCATACTCCATCTCTTGCTTTGTCTTTCAATCTACCCGTCTCTGCGATACTTCCGTTATCGTAGTAATACGTTACATATATATGGACCGTTTTCCGATACTTAGCCTTAAGTTCAGTAATCTCTGCACCTAGACCTATACTTATGATGCTTAAAATTATTACGATTATTATAGTTTTCATAGGACTGTGTTTTTTAATTATTATTTAGACAGGAGGAATTGTTAACAGAATTCCAAATCCAAGCTAACATTAATTTAACAGTGACTCATTGATAATCATTTTTAGTACAATATGTAGAAGATAAATACGTTCTAAATTTTGATTGATATTCGCAAATAAAATAAGCTCTCTTTTTATGCACATAGACGAATGGTTTGTTGAAAAGAAATAGTTAACAAAACCATCTGCTTAGAAATGAGAGGGTTTTGACCTTTGTTAACATGCTAATGTGAATAAGGTTTTTTTTATTCAGGAAACTCATGTTGTATGTTTGAGTAAGTTATAGATGGAATAAGTGTATTACCGGTTAAATGCTGGGATTTTAGGGATTAAATAAAAACATTAGGTATGACTGCAGAAGAAATTAAAGCGCATTACAAGCTTGAAATTGAGAAGGCTGGATCAGCAATGGAAAAGAACCTTTTAAAGGCGGAGATGAATCACAAGTTGAAATTAGTTGATTTGAATGAAGACACTAATTATCAGACAAGGGCATCTGAAAGCAAGTTTGAATGTATCGGTTGTGGATCTTAAGTATCCTTACATTTGAATCTGATTTTAAAAAGCGATCTGATTGGTCGCTTTTTTTATACCAGAATGTTTTTGATTCTTAAACGGAAGTCTTCTGAATTGTCTTTTAGGTTTATTTCGATACAAGCATATTTTGCCTGATTGAGATCAAGTAGTTTTTGCTCTTGCGTATTTTCAAAACGAGCATGAAGCCGATCTGCTAGGTATTCTTGTTCTGATTGACCAGGTGTAGCAATCATCATTACAGGGATTTCACTGTTACAAAAATCCATTATACTGCTATATCCACTTCTACAAACTACTTTTTTACTTCGAGAGATTATTCTTTTTAATCCTTTTGAATCCAATAAGTCTACTACTTCAACATGATCGTAAAGAACGGCTTTGTGTAAAGTGCCTTGAACGAGGATAGCCTTTTGTTTTTTAGGGTGTTGTTCAATTATCTTTTTTTCAAGAATACTACGTTGAGGTTCTGGTCCGCTAAGTAGATAAGCAACGTCGTAATCTTTTTCAACTTGTTCTAGTTTTAAATGGCTAAGTCTACCTATATAATGAACAGCACATGAAAGGTGTAGTGAATTTTGGCTAAGTTCTCCAGCTAAATTATTGTCTCCTTTATAGTCTGGAATCCAACACTCATCAAACTGATTTATGATTTTAGCGTGTAACTTTTTCAATAGGTTTTGACCGATCGGACTTAAGATGGTCACCTGATGTGTTATATACACAGAAGGTATGTCGTTTATATTCGAACCAAAGCGATTGTCAGAAATAACTAGATCGAATTGCTCTTTCTTATGTAGCTTTTTAATAAATGATTTCTCTTGTTGAATAGTCTTGAGTAAGTAAGGACTTTGTAAAAGCAATTTCCAGCTTAGACTTTTACCTTTTGAATATTTGACATCGTAGGCAGGTAATTCGACAAACGAAGAGTTTGGAAACCTTCGCTTTAAGAAATCTAAAGCAACTCCGTCACTTGCAAGATGGACCTTATGTCCTTGATTGATTAAATATTCAATCACAGTAACAGATCGACTTGCATGTCCAAGACCCCAGTTTAAAACGCTATATAATATCTTCTTCAAGTTAAATCAAGTATTAAACACAAGATAACAATTTTGTCACCATCTATCTTAGTGCTACTTTTGATATCAAATTGGATAAGTGAAGGCATTAATAACAGGAGCAAGTAGAGGAATCGGAAAAGCAATAGCAGAGTGCTTAGCTAAGGAAGCTTATGAGTTAGTATTAGTTGCTCGTTCAGAAGCGGATTTGATTACCCTCGCTGGAGAGTTGGTGGAAAAAGGATCTCCTTATGTTGAGTATGTTGCCGTTGATTTGAGC
>Ga0233396_1000942_pt1 | contig 13143 bp, 13 predicted proteins | sample 32DmetaG_FD_183169 | JGI IMG/M metagenome (GOLD analysis project Ga0233396, IMG submission 183169) | Seawater microbial communities from Monterey Bay, California, United States - 32D | ecosystem: Environmental > Aquatic > Marine > Coastal | place: USA: California | collected 2016-10-19 | reverse complement strand
CATGATCGTCATGACCGTCAAGCTCATCTTGAAGAGTGATGTAGTTATCAACATCATTTACATAGAAGCTCGCGTAAGCAAAGAAATCTCCACTTTCATAATTAAATGTAATATCGATATTATTTGAGGTTTCGCTCTGAAGGTTTGGATTTCCTGTCTCAAGCCTTCCTGTAGCCAAATGAGGACCATTCATAAAGAGTTCAATAACTGAAGGCAGCCTTTCAACGCTAGCTAAACCAAAATTTACATCTAAAGTATCGCTTAGGTCTCTCCCTAGGCTAAGAGCAAAGCTATTTGTGGTGTCATCTATACTATAGTTATCGATGTCCCCATGATCTTCATCTGTAACACTACCTGTTCGATCTATTTGATCCAATCTAAATCCTGCATCTAAATAGAACATATCTAGGTCTGCGCTAACAAAGTAACCTATTGTGAATTCTTCATTATTAGCTGGATTCATAAATGCTTCTTCTCCTACGATTGAAGAATCTTCATCTACAAAATTTAAAGATATTTTTTGTATGAAATTATCATTAGATAAGTCAAATATTGCACCGTATTCTGTTGCATCATTCGAGAATACTGTAGGAGCATGTTCTTCGTGTTCTTCTCCTTCGTGCTCATCATGACCCTCTTCTTCTGCGTGAGCTTCTGTCAACGAATATTCTGTGTCTCTGTAGTTATAAGTAACTGAATTGATTAAGTTACTATTTAAGTTGTATAGACCTTTAATTGTGAAACTTTCTTGATCAGTTGTTGAAAAGATTCTTTCGCCTTCATGCTCATCATGATCATCATCTGCATGCTCATCTCCATGGTCGTCGTCATGATCATCGTCTCCATGCTCATCTCCATGGTCGTCATCGTGATCGTCATGACCTTCTTCATCTGAATGCTCACCATGGTAAGGAATACCGTACATACTTTCATGATTATCAACCGAAATTCCAACGTATCCCCATTCTCCAGCTCTAGAAATACCAAATTTAGTAGATTCTATTTCAAGATCTGAATTTTCTAGGTAAGAAAGCTCTTCTTCTCCTTCATGCTCATCATGCCCTTCATGATCTTCATCGTGCATTACCGCATCATCAGGAATATCAAAATTGCCAAATTCAGACTTCTTATAACCAACATTAACATTGAAGCCGTTTAAGTTGTCTTTGAAGTTAAAGTACTGAGAATCGCCATCATTAACAGATTGTGTTTCGAGCCCTGCAATAAATTCTTGTGTAGTAAAATCTTCTGGGGCTATGCAATTATCGACAACATTGATAATCCCACCACTTGTGCCGTTGGCATAAAGTAAAGACGAAGGGCCTTTTACTATCTCTACTTGCTGCAAATCGTTTAAATCAATATCGTTTAAATGATCAGCTCCAAGACCGGACACGTCCCTGTTTACCATTCCATTTTTGAGTATTTTTACCCTTGGTCCGGACATTCCTCTAATGATTGGTTGTCCTACAGCAGCACCATAATCAGCTATAGAAACACCTAAATAACTGTCTACTGCTTCACCTAAAGAAGTAGTAGCGTTATCTTCAATTTCATCACCATCTATGACATATAGCGGGTTTAGAATCCTGCTGGGATTTAATATAGATGATGTTACAACTATCTCATCTGCATCACTTGAATTCAGATCAGAGGATTCATCAGCGTTTATTTGCGTAGTAATTAAACTCATCGCCATGAGTGCATAAAAGTAAACTTTCATGTTTTCTCCTAAATTTAAATTAAAAAAGTTTTAAGTAAATTTAAGAGTTAGGTGGTGCCCTCGCACTAAAGCCTTTAGAGAAAGCGGAAAGAATTTTTTTCTCTTGGCCAGATAAAGTTATTGAATTTAACGCATAAGACTCTAAAAAGTAATGATCGTATGCTTTTAATTGCTCACCCTCACAAAGCTGACATTCAATAACTTCGTGATGAATGTCACCTTCTTCTAGAGAGTGAAGAATAGGATCAGCTGACAGACCTACCACAAAGAATAGGCTAAGTATTAATGCAAACTTATGTTTAGTAATCAGCATAGAATTGAGCATATTAGACTAATTGAGAAGGGAGGCAAGTGCTTTGGATATTTTATTAGTATCATGAGGTGCCCTAAAAAAACCTGCATATTGTGCTTCTGGATTAATGACAACAAGGCTACCAGAGTGGTCTACAGTGTAATTAGGCTCTTTACTATTAACTACTGGAAAAAATGGGGCATTGACCTGAGTTGAAAACTTATATATTTGATCAATCTCTCCAGTTAAGCCCTGAAATTCATCATCAAAATTATTTAGATAAATTCTAAGATTTTCAGGTTTATCTCTATCTGGATCTACAGACACGAGGAAAACCCTCATTTTATTTGAATTCTCTGACAAAACTTCTTTCACATCTGATAATTGTTTCATGGTTAAAGGGCATATGTCTGGGCAGTAAGTAAAGCCAAAAAATAAGATATTCCATTTCCCTTCAAATTGATCTGGAAGAAATTCATTCCCTCTATCATCTATTAAATTAAAGTCTGCTAACTGCCGTGGAGGATCAATGAAATATGCACCGAGTGTTTTGTATTCATCCAAGGTCAATTCTCTCGGTGTATAAAATCTAGATAAGAATAAAGCTAATATCAAGGCTATAAAGCCTAAGCAGGTTGCGACTGTTATAAAAATGCCTTTATTCATAAATAGATAAAATGATCTATAAGCATCGCGCCGAACAGAGCGGCTAAGTAAATTATCGAATATGCAAAGGTTGGCATAGCAAGTGCGTTTGTTTCGTCTTTTAAAAGCCTGTAAGAGTAAGTCAGAAATATACTCCCCAAAATCAAAGCTGAAATGAGATAAATCTCTCCGAACATCTGGACTGCATAAGGTAGCATTGTGCATGCCAACAAAAGAAAAGTATAAAGAAGAATATGTTGCTTAGTGAATGGAACTCCTTTCTGAACAGGCAACATTGGAACTTCGGCATCAGCATAATCTTCAACTCTATGAACGGCCAAGGCCCAGAAATGTGGTGGTGTCCAAACCATGATGATCAACACTAGCAAAAGAGCATTAGGTTCAATTGTATTAGTAATGGCTGACCACCCAAGAAGCGGCGGCATAGCGCCTGCAAGCCCACCGATAACAATATTTTGACTCGTCATATACTTCAAATATTTAGTATAGATAAATCCATAAAATATAAAGGTTAAGGTGGTAAGTAACCAAGTAAGGAAATTGGTATAGAACAAGAGCATCCAAGATCCAGATAAATAGAGAATTATTGAAAAGATTATTGCCTGCCTATCCGATATTTTTCCTACTACTAGAGGCCTTTCAGAAGTTCGATTCATCTTAGAATCTATCTTCTGATCGAAAAAATGATTAATAACAGCTGAAGACGCTGCTAAAAAACTTATACCAATCAATCCAAAGAAAAACACTTGCACAGGTGGAGTGAAGTCTGATCCTATGAGCATTCCACTAGCACAAGAAACAAATAACAACGCCTGGACTCCGGGCTTTGTTAGCTCGAGATAACCTCTCCAATTAGATAGTATCGATATCATATATTAATGTTCTCTTAACCTTAGAACACCTAAATAAGTAATCAATAATAACCCACCTAAATTGTGACCTACAGCAATTAATAAGGGCAATGCAAAAATCACATTAGAGATTCCTAATAAAACCTGCAATGTCAAAAAGGCCATAAGTCCATATGCCAAATTTTTAAAATTTCTTTTATATAGGTGAAAACTGAAAATTAATAAAAACAAAGTTACTACAACAGCACCGAACCTATGTGTTAAATGAATCGCAACTCTAGATTCATGATCTAATTGACCGCCAAGATAATTTGGGCCAATGCTCTGAAAGAAATTGAATCCTTCTTTGAAGTTGGCTTCCGGGAGCAGCTGTCCCTGACACAAAGGCAAATCAGTGCATGAATAAGAGGCATAATTTGTACTTGTCCATGCGCCTAAGAATATTTGAATTGCGACTAAAATAATTGATACATTGAATAGCTTCTTAGTCGATGCCTCGAACTTCCATTGACTCCTTTCTTGAATTAAATCTTTGGTTCTGAAATATAAAAGCCAGACAAGAGCAGTCGTCAAAAAACCTGACATAAGATGTGTAGTGACGACTTGAGGCCAAAGCTTAAGACTGACAGTTAAATAACCGAATGTGCCTTGCATAATTACCCAAACCAATAAAAAGTAACTTAATTTTTTTATATTTGATGGAACTTCTTTGTGTTTAAAGGCCAAGAAGGCCATACATACTATGAAGAATCCAAGGGCGGCAGCAAAATACCTGTGTACAACCTCGGGAATGGCTTTAGCAACTTCGTAGGGTGTATCGGGAAACTTTGAATTAGCTATATTTATTTCTTCAGGACTGACAGGTATCGTTACAAATCCATAGCATCCAGGCCAATCAGGGCATCCTAAACCTGCATCAGCTAATCTAGTCCATGCTCCAAGAGCAACCACTACGAATCCAAGAATACCAGACCAAAGGGAAAGAGTTTTTATGCGTTCCATGCCTATCCTATTTTTGAGTTTTGAAGAACTTTTTTAATATCTTGAAGTAGTTCACCACTAGGAAGGGTTGAATCATAGATGAGTATTCCATTACCTAGAGGATCAAACAAAATATAAGGGGAGTCCTTTAATTTATTAGAAATAGACGACGGAACTAAATCTGCATTAATTTTTCCTGTGTTAAGTAGCGGGTATTCCTCTTCAATTTTTACAATAGATTCTTTAGATAAATTATTTTGATCTATATTGATGAGGTACCTGACTACTCTATCGCTATTCTTTGCCAATCGTATGTTGATTTGTCTAGAAGAGTACAAAGTATCCCAACATTTTTCTTCACAATCTCCAGAAACAAACTGAACAATTGACCACTTGCCAGGATATTCATCGACTAATGGGCCAGATTCTACGTTCAGTTTTAGGTCACTAAGCTGGATAGGCTCAGGTAATAAAGTTCCTTTGTTAACAGTGCCTTCAGGGGTGTATCCGCTATAAAACATAGCCGAACTAGATAATAAAACTATGATTGGAGTTAAAAATATCAAGGAAGCTATTATTCTTCCTGAATTTTGTTTACTTATTTTCATGATCAATCCTTTTTAAATCCGTAATAGAAAAATGAACAAATTAAAACTATTGCTAATCCAAACCATTGGAGAGCATACCCGTAATGCCTTGAGGGTTTTAAGTCAACAGGCTTCCAAATTGGTTCGAGAGCTCCGCTTGAACCTGCAGACAATTGAATAACAGAATTATTTATATTCGAACCTAAATCTTTCTTAGCAGCTTCGTAATCAATTTGCTGAACTAGTTTTGGCCAAGTATCTTCGTAACTCTCGTCTACTAAATTAAGCCCAAATCTGGTGAATGGAGAGAGAAGACCCTGAATAGAAATGCCTTTTTCTTTCAACAGAATATCTTCATCATAATTAAAATCTTCTTTGGATATCCAACCTCTGTTAATTAAAAATAAGCTATTTTCGGAGGTTTCAAATGTTGTAAAAACCTCATATCCTGCCTCTTGTCTGTAAAGTCTATTATCTAGAAGATAAGACTCTTGGCCAAATTCTCCATAGAGATTAACGGTTCTATATTTAAGATTATCCTTATTCATTACGGACATTTCTTTTTCATTGATCACAGGCAAAGATTTATTCATATAGTGTTTTTCAACAATATCAGTCTTATCAATGCCCCTGCTTACTTGCCACGAGCCTAGGAAGATTAAAATAGGAAAGAAAAACATGACAAAAAAGGTCATTGGCTTTCCCGGACGAAATTTACTCATATTTTTTTTATTAACCTAAGTGTATACTGCTCATCCTTTCAAGATGATCAAATACTTTATAATTTTCCTAATCGTAGCTATGTTTATTAGTCTTTTTAGGGGCGCCTTTTTCCTAATTAAAGACGGCGGCTCATCTAAAAGAACCGTTCATAGCTTGGGCGTCAGAGTTTCTATTGCTATCGTTCTCTTTATAACTCTAGTTTATGGTTTTGTTACTGGGCAAATTGGCCCAGGAGTTTAAACTTAATTACATTACGTATACAAAAGCAACTAAGCAGACCCAGACAACGTCAACAAAGTGCCAGTACCATGATCCGGCTTCAAAACCAAAATGATCATCTGCAGAAAAGTGTCCTTTGAGGCTTCTAAAAAGCATTATCGTAAGAATGATTGCACCTAAGCAAACATGGAATCCGTGAAAACCTGTTAGCATAAAAAATGTGGTTCCATAAATACCCGTATTTAAGGTCAAGCCATAATGCGTATAAGCCTCGTAATACTCTACCCCTTGGACAACAACGAACATATAACCAAGAATTAAAGTAATACCCAACCAAAGATTGAACTGCTTTCTATTTCCGTTTTTAAGACCTAAGTGCGCTATATGGACCGTTAAACTTGAAGTTAGTAGCAATACTGTATTCCATAAAGGCAACCAGCCTAAAACTCCACCTAAGCCTCCAGACGCGTAGGCTGTAGCTAATGACATATCTTTTTCAGGTCCAGTAAAAACTGCCTGATCAGGTGTTACCATTAGAGGCCAAGTAGCCTCGAAACCTGGCCAAAGCATATTAGCAAGACCTTTTTCACCCTCGCCACCGAGCCACGGAACTGCAAAATTTCTTATGTATGCCAGTGCAAAAAAGAAGGCAAAGAAAAACATTACTTCTGAGAAAATAAACCAAGCCATGCCATATACATATGAATCTTTAAGCATAGGATTATTCAGTCCTGCCTGATTTTCTTGAATAACTTGCTTGAACCAAAAGTACATTGTGGTCCACATCATGATGAATGAGGCAATTAAAATGAGGTAAGAGTTGGATTCTTTTCCCATATCTATGACTGTATTAGCAGCACCGATTATGAAAACCAACATTGTAATTGCCATAGCAAATGGCAATTTACTTGATTCTGGAACGTAATAAGCTTGTTGTGACATTTTCTCCCCTCTTATAATTTAGCTAATTCTTCTTTTGGTTTTACTCTGTCCGTAATATCAAACAAAGTATAACCAAGACTCAAAGATCCAATCTCTTTAGGAAGTGCTGGATCAACTATGAATCTAACGGGCAGCTCTATACTCTCTCCTGCTGCCAATACTTGTCTCTCAAAACAAAAACATTCAGTTTTATGGAAATATTCCGCCCCCCTTCCAGGTGAGACACTAGGAATAACTTGGCCTACCATTTCGTTATTTGTTGGATTATAAAAAACAAAGTTTGCTTCATACTGATTACCGGTAATAACCCTCATTTGAGATTTCTCTGAATCAAACTTCCATGGCATTGACTCATTATTATGTGTCATAAATTGAACCAACAATTCTCTTTGTTCGGTTATTGCCAGTGATTCTTTGCTTAATGAACTTGGACCAGTAACCTTTCCATTTAATCCTGTAATTTCACAAAACACGTCGTACATTGGAACAAGTAACCACCCAAAGGCAAACATACCGACAACTATGCCCGTTAAATTTCTTAATGTTTTCTTTGCTTCCAAACTACTTTACTTGTGGCTGAACAGTAAATGAATGATAAGGAGGAGGAGAACTTAAAGTCCACTCTAAACCTAATTCACCAGCACCTTCCCAAACTTCGGGCTTAGCTTGTTTTCCAGATCTTATAGTCTTAATCACGATAAATAAGAATAAAAGTTGTGTCAGTCCAAACATGAAAGCGCCAACACTTATCAAGGCGTTAAAATCAGCAAATTGCAATGCGTAATCAGGGTATCTTCTAGGCATTCCAGCAAGCCCTACGAAGTGCATTGGGAAAAAAGTAACATTTACGGATATAAAAGTTAGCCAAAAATGTAATTTACCAAGCGTCTCGTCATACATGTTACCAGTCCATTTAGGGAGCCAATAATAAGCTCCGGCTATGATTCCGAAGAGAGCACCTGGAACCAAAACATAGTGAAAGTGAGCAACAACAAAATAAGTATCATGATATTGGAAGTCAGCCGGTACAATTGCCAGCATCAATCCTGAAAAACCTCCAATAGTGAACAGGGCGACGAATGCTATTGAAAAAAGCATCGGTGTTTCGAAGGTTATAGAACCTCTAAACATGGTCGCAACCCAGTTAAAGACTTTAACGCCTGTAGGAATTGCTATCAACATAGTTGAATACATAAAAAATAACTCTCCAGCTAGAGGCATGCCTACCGTAAACATGTGATGGGCCCAAACCACGAAAGATAAGATGGCGATAGAGGCCATTGCGTATACCATGGAAGAGTATCCAAAAATGGGCTTTCTAGAGAAAGTCTCAATGATATGAGAAACAATCCCAAAAGCTGGAAGAATCATAATATAAACTTCTGGGTGACCAAAGAACCAAAATACGTGTTGAAATAGAACTGGATCACCGCCACCAGCAGCATTAAAGAAACTGGTCCCAAAATTTATGTCCATTAACATCATAGTCACTACACCAGCCAGAACAGGCATTACAGCAATCAATAGATAGGCAGTAATCAACCAACTCCAAACAAATAGAGGCATTTTCATTAGAGTCATACCAGGAGCTCTCATATTAAATATCGTAGTGATTATATTGATAGAGCCTAGAATTGAAGAAACCCCCATAACGTGAACTGAGAAAATGAAGAAATTAACCGTATTAGGTGCATATGTAGTTGATAAAGGAGCATAGAAAGTCCAACCAAAGTTTGGTCCTCCTTCTGGCATAAATAAAGTAGAAAGCAGAATTCCAAATGCCATAGGCAACAACCAAAAACTCAAGTTATTAAGTCTTGGTAGGGCCATATCAGGAGCTCCTATTTGCATTGGCAACATCCAATTTGCAAGACCTACAAAAGCAGGCATGATTACCCCAAACACCATAATAAGACCATGATTTGTGGTCATCTGATTGAAGAATTCAGGTTGGACAATTTGCAACCCTGGCTGAAATAGTTCAGCTCTGATTACCATTGCCATGGCTCCACCAATAAATAGCATGATGAAACTAAACCATAAATAAAGCGTTCCTATATCTTTATGATTTGTTGTAAAGAGCCACCTAGAAAGTCCTTTAGCTGGCCCGTGATGTCCGTGATCGTGTGTTTCTACTACTGTACTCATTATTTTATTCCTTTTATAAATCTATTCTATTTTTGTAGGCAACAATGTCTTGTGGAGTGACTATGACTCCATCACCATTTTCTCCATTCGACCAGGCCTGCCTTGTATAAGTGATGACCGATGCTATATCGACTTCACTGTAGGAGTCTCCAAAGGCAGCCATGGCTGAACCTTGAACACCTTCCATCAATATTTCTATATGCCTCTTACTATCGAACATAGCGATCTGACTTCCGTCTAGTGCTGGAAAGACAGGGGGTATTCCCTTACCGTTAATTTGATGGCATGCAGAGCAGTTTGTGGCATAAAAGCCCTCACCTCTTTCCATCAACTCCTCTTTAGTCCAAACTTTAGAAGTTAGCATCCTTTCTTCTTCGGCAAGAGCCACCTTTGTGGCTATGAAAGCATCAAATTCTTCTCTTTCGACCGCTCTAACTACTACAGGCATAAAAGCATGCTTGATACCACACAACTCTGTACATGCACCTCTGAAAATTCCTGGTTCAGGGACATTTGTCCAAGCGGTATTTATAAACCCAGGTATTGCATCTTGCTTTACAGCAAAATCAGGAACCCACCAAGAGTGGATAACATCATTACCAGTTATCAGGAATCTTATCCTTGTGTTTGTTGGAATGACTAAAGGCTCATCTACTTCTCTGAGGTAGAACTCTCCTTTTGGTACTTCTCCATTTATTTGTTCTTGGCTTGTAGATAAGTTGCTGAAAAAACCAACTTCATCTTCTAAATATTCGTAGTGCCACTTCCATTGATGACCCGTGATGAGAATATTAATTTCTCCTTCAGCATCATCGTAGGCCTTGACCATAACCTGTGTAGATGGAACAGCCATCCAAACAAGTACCAAGGTTGCTGCAACAGTCCAACCTATCTCCAACCAGAAGTTATCGTCGAAGTCTGCCGCTACTGCTCCTTTAGATTTTCTATATTTCCAAAGGGACCAAAACATAATTGAAAATACAATTATTCCGATAACAACACATATCCAAAAGATAAGCATATGGAGATCAAAGATACTTTGACTTACTTCTGTTACACCAACTTTCATGTTGTAGTCTGAGTCTTCAGATAAAACAAGTGATGAATAAATGATAGGCATAGCTACAAGGATGAACTTTGTGAAAACTTTTTTAATATAAGCCATTAAATTTTTATATATTTGTTTTAAGGTGGGCGTACCGGAACAGCGCGCGTATTTTAAACCAATCAGATATCTCAAACAATACTTAAACAAAAACAAATTTAAGCATTAAAAGTATCTAAAAAAGCATGTCTTTGCTCAATTCTGTATCAGGTCTTTGCTGCGTCCATATCTCAAAGCTAAGTGCCGCCTGCTCTATTAGCATTCCAATACCGTCATAACATTTTTTTACCCCTTTAGAGAGAGCAAGATCAACAAAAGGCGTATTACCAGCAGAATAAGAAAGGTCGTAAACAATGGCTTCATCAGAAAAAATATTATCTGGGAATTCAATGCCCTGACCCAAGATTCCTGCGGAAGAGGTGTTAATAATTAGATCAGGTTTAAAAGCTATTTTATCGGATAATGACATTGTCTGTAGGTTGTCGTGTAAAGAAGAAAATCTTTTTAAAAGAAGCTCAGCTTTTTCAATTGTTCTATTGGCTATAACAACAGAGTGTGGATTATTTTTTAATAATGCTGGGGTTATGGCCTTAGCAGAACCGCCCGCCCCCAAGATAAGAATTTTTAATCCCTTTAATTCAATATTTTTTCTTAAAAAATCTTTTATTAATCCCCTTCCATCGGTTGTGTCTGCATAAATTAAAGAGTCATCTTGTTTCCAAAGAGTGTTGACAGATTCTGATAACAGGGCTTCGTCAGATAAAGAATCTGCAAACTTGTAAGCCTCTTCTTTCAAAGGAAGAGTAACGTTGATTCCACTATATCCCTCTTCAAAAAGCTCCTGGACTGATGATAAAAAATTTATCTTCTCAACCTGGATGGCTTCGTAGGAGACTAGCATTCCTAGTTTTTCTGCAAAGTGAGAATGAATCTTTGGAGACAAGGAATGTTTAACTGGACTTCCTATAACCGCAAATTTTTTAATCTCTTTCATAACTATCTCACAATGAGATCTGTAACAATATCTTGAATTGTCGATGGCCTATTAAGCCCGCCTAAAGCACCATCAAAGATTTTAACATCTGAAAAAATATTTTTAATGTCAGTAGCTCCTTCTAGAGTGGGCTGTCCATCTTTATTAGCAGATGTGGAAATGATAGCACCTCCAAATTTTTTACAGAGATCACAAACGGCTTTGTGGTCACTTAACCTTAAAGCTACTCTGTCACTCGATCCTTTTATTAATGGGCTAAGGTCTTGCTTAGCTGGAACCAGCCAGGTGTGTGGGCCCGGCCACTTGGACATTAATTTTTCTCTATAATCTGCAGCGTAAGAATATTGCATGAAATGATCAAAGCTTGACCCCAATAAAATTAGACCTTTCTCTGGAGAGCGTTCTTTCAAGTTTAGAAGCCTTTGAACGGCGTCTAGATTATTAGGGTCGCAACCTAAACCCCAAACCCCTTCTGTTGGATAGGCAATCAATTCTCCAGATTTTAAACTATTAACTATAGAGCTTAGAGAGCTCATTTAGTTAAGCGTCGGCAAGTTTTTTATTAGAAGCCTTAATCGCCTCAACCCCATCTTCTCTTACCTTTAATAAAGCGCTTCTAATTGACGGGGACTCAACTCCTAATATTTGACCAGCCAAATAGGCAGAGTTAATTGCTCCGGCAGACCCGATTGCTACAGTGGCAACAGGTATACCTTTAGGCATTTGTACAGTTGATAAAAGAGCATCCATTCCACTTAATGGGCCTCCGTCACCAGGAACACCGATAACTGGTAGAACAGTTTTTGAAGCAACGGCTCCTGCTAAATGAGCAGCCAAACCTGCCATGGCAATGAAAACTTTAGTTCCGCCGGCCTCACATTCTCTGATATGAGTCTCAAGAAGTGCAGGTGTCCTATGCGCAGATAAAACTTGAATTGAATTTGATATAGATAATGAATCTAGAGTGTCAGAGCATTTATTGGCTAAGTCTAAATCTGATTCAGAACCGATTAGTATTGATACAGTTACAGTCACAATTTTCTCCAAAACAAAAATTGTATACTAATATGTCAAAAATTAAATCATGGCTCTATTAAAAATTTTAGTATTTCCCGATCCGAGACTAAGAACTCTCGCTGAGCCTATTATGGATTTTGATGATAACTTAAAAAAGTTATCAGAAGATATGCTTGAAACTATGTATGAAGGCTCGGGTATTGGTCTTGCAGCTACACAAGTTAATGTGCACAAAAGAATTATTGTTGTAGATATAAGTGAAGAAAAAAATAGCCCATTGATACTAGTTAATCCCACCTTAAAAAAAATTATAAATCCTGAAAAAAAATCTTACTCTGAAGGCTGCCTCTCTGTTCCTGGTTTTTACGAAGAGCTTTCAAGACCAAGTTCCGTAGAAATAAATGCTTCTGACGTCAACGGCGATGAGGTGAATATAGTGACTGAAGGTCTTTTATCAGTTGTTATTCAGCATGAAATGGATCACTTGGATGGCAAAATGATGGTTGATTTTATCTCTAACATCAAAAGAGAAATGATAAGAAAGAAGCTGTTAAAATCTAAAGCATAATAAGATTATGAAGATTATATTTGCCGGTACACCCAAGTTTGCATCTCAACATCTAGAAATAGTTTTAGAATCCAATCATGAGGTTTTATGTGTTCTCACACAACCAGACAGGAGATCGGGAAGAGGGAAAAAGGTAAATTATTCGCCGGTTAAAGAGCTGGCTACTAAAAAAAATATAAAGATACTGCAGCCAAATACCTTAAAGGACCAAAATTTAGAAAAAAATTTAATAGACATGAATGCTGACATAATTTTGGTCGTTGCGTATGGTCTGTTAGTGCCAAAAAATATTTTAGATATACCAAAATTTGGTTGTATTAATGTTCA
>Ga0233396_1000929_pt1 | contig 13201 bp, 11 predicted proteins | sample 32DmetaG_FD_183169 | JGI IMG/M metagenome (GOLD analysis project Ga0233396, IMG submission 183169) | Seawater microbial communities from Monterey Bay, California, United States - 32D | ecosystem: Environmental > Aquatic > Marine > Coastal | place: USA: California | collected 2016-10-19 | reverse complement strand
GACGGCGCCTTATTGCAAGTTGAAGTGGATCCCAATACCGGTGATACGCTCAACTCCGTGTACGGAACCGCTGAAGTGCTCGTTGTGGCACAACGGCGTGTCGTCCATCACAATCGGTTGCGTACAATCACCATTCCCTTGGAATGGCAAAACCAATGGTCATTGACTCCCATTTTACAAGGGGGCTTTGCTCTTGGAACGCTCGTTCATTGGAGAACCTCGCTGAGTGGGAGAACCTTTACTGAGCAGGAAGGCAACATTGTCGATTACGGCGATGCTGAATTTCCGTCCAACCGAATCACCTTGGCCCCTATGCTTCGAATGCACGCCACCTATGCCATCGCTCCGGATTGGAGCTTAGAACTTTCGGCACGGATGTCGTCCATGAAACATGCGAGTCGACCAAGCGCTGAACTTCCTGATCAAAACAGTCAGTTCAAAGGACGTTTACTCACGGGTAACCTGTTCTTTGGTGTGGCCCGTGCCATTCGCTAGCAAGGACGGCGCATGTTAAAACCATTTCCCGGGCATCGATTTGACGAATAAAAGTACAAACTTTGCGCCTTCAAAAGCAGAACAACATGAGCAGTCAAAAACATTCTCTCCCATTTCGTGCCTTCTTGGCCGTCCTCGTTTTTTTATGCGCAGGCAAAGCCCAAGCTCAGAACCTCGTTGTTGATGGAAGTTTTGAGAGTGGAGATGAAGTGTTCTGCGGAATAATGGGAGCCTATGACTTCGGGAACAACTTGAACGATTGGACGAGTCCGACACAGGGCACGCCCCAACTGTTCTTCACGAACGTCAATTCAGATTGTTGGAACGCACAACCCACAAGCACTTACCCAGGTCCCATCGGAATCAAAGGATCACAAATGCCTTTGGATGGCGAATCAATGGCAGGCATTTACGCTTACACGATTCCCGATTTCAACCAACGTCATTACATTCAATCACCGCTCTCCTCTCAACTCATTCCAGGGCAGGCGTATAAAATTGGATTTTACGCTTCACTCGCCGATTTCATAGAATTCGGATCCAACGGCTTAGGCGCACATTTGAGTGAAGGGGGAATTGATGCGAATGGCGACGGTATTCTGGCTGCCACTCCTCAAGTCGTCTCGGAGGAAGTGTTGAGTGATTACATCCGCTGGATTTTGATTTCAGATACGTTGATTGCTGATGCGGCATACGACCACATCACAATCGGGAACTTCCAGACCGATGAGGAAACCGTGCTCGAATCGAATCCTGCGAGCACCGGTGCCGTCAGCACCTACGGTGCCTTTTACTTTATCGATGGCGTTTTCGTCGAACCGGTAACCATTTCCAGTGTAGAAGCTCCAACCGCACCGCACGCTTGGGATTTGCAGACTTCAACATCAGGACTCACAGTGGTCTCCAAGCACGCCAGAAACCAATTTACCGCTTCCGTGTTTGGCTTGGATGGCAAACGCATCTGCGAAGTCGAGGGCATGAATCAAATTGACATTCCTTGGAGTGCATGGAATGGCTCCTGTGCCATCATCACTTTGAACGACGGTGAACAACAAATGAGCCAGCGCATCTGCCGTCCTCGTTAAGCGCGTCGTATCTCCCTCATTCCAAGTGCTTTTCATCCGGGTCATTCGAAGGGACTCAACAGGTATCTTTGCGCCTTTTTCCGACGCATACACCGCCCATGAGACTCGCCCTATTTGACTTTCGCCAAACCGTAGATTACCGCCTCGAAGTTTTGAGTGGACTGACCGTGGCCATGGCCCTCATCCCCGAAGCTGTGGCATTTGCACTCATTGCGGGCCTTAGTCCTCTGACAGGTCTATATGCTGCATTTGTCGTCGGTCTGGTGGCCAGCGTTTTGGGAGGACGCCCCGGTATGATCAGTGGCGCCACAGGAGCCATCGCGGTGGTGATTGCTTCTTTAGCGGCTATCGAAGGTCCCGAATACATCTTTGCAACGGTAATTTTGGCGGGCATCCTGCAACTCGTTGCAGGCTTCCTGAAACTGGGAAAACTGATGCGACTGGTGCCTCAACCCGTCATTTTTGGTTTTGTAAATGGCCTCGCCATCATCATCGGTGGAAGTCAGCTCGATCAGTTCAAAGACGACGGTGGAGAATGGTTGACAGGAGGATCATTGGGCATTTTCGTTGGACTCACTCTACTCTCCATGGCCATCATCGCTTTCCTGCCCAAGCTGACCAAAAAAGTACCAGCCGGATTGACCGCAATCGTGGTGGTGTTTGCGATCGTAGCGGGGTTGGGACTCGACACCAAAACGGTTGGCGACATGGCTTCCATTGAAGGCGGCTTCCCTCCATTTCACATTCCAATTGTGCCGTTCACTTTGGAAACCCTGACCATCATTTTCCCATACGCCGCAATCGTAGCTGGCGTTGGTTTGATTGAGAGCTTGTTGACCTTGAACATCTTGGATGAAATCACGGGCACGCGCGGCCGCGGAAATCGCGAGTGCGTGGCCCAAGGTGCCGCAAACATTCTTAGTGGTTTGTTCAGCGGGATGGGTGGATGTGCCATGATTGGACAAAGCCTCATCAATGTGAGCTCCGGCGCACGAGCTCGACTCAGTGGAATTGTGGCATCAGTCATGCTCCTTGTATTCATTCTATTCGGTGCTCCTCTGATAGAGAAGCTGCCCATGGCAGCCCTTACGGGATTGATGATCATGGTGGCCATTGGCACATTCGAGTGGGCATCTCTACGAACGTTCAGGCGCATGCCCACCTCTGATGTCTTCATCATGATTTTGGTCACCCTCATCACCGCTTTCATGCACAACCTCGCCCTTGCAGTCTTCATTGGTGTGGTCGTTGCAGCCCTTGTTTTTGCCTGGGATAACGCCGTCCGCATTCGGGCTCGCAAACGCACCGATGAAAAAGGATGGAAACACTACGAACTATACGGCCCTCTCTTTTTTGGATCGACCACCGTCTTCGCTGAGAAGTTTGACATTCAAGACGATCCCGAACATGTCGTTTTGGATTTCAAAGAAAGCCGTGTCGTCGACATGTCAGCCATTGAAGCGCTCAACAAGTTGACCGCGCGTTATGCCGAGGTTGGCAAAACCGTTCACATTCGCTTTTTGAGCGAAGATTGCCGAGCCCTCATTGACAAGGCTGAGTCCATCATCGAGATCAATCACTTCGATGATCCCACGTACAAGGTGGTGCGAAACCTGAGCTAAGTAACTCCCTCTTCAGCGCGCGTGCGATCCATCGCAATAGGGCGGATTCTTGGTTTTCTTGCAACTGCAAAGTGCCACTGGCTTCTCTGATTCTGCCTTGAATACAACTGGTTGCTTGTCCGTTCCGCGGTGAGCACCGTTGCACCAAGGCTGGTTGGCCGAATGACCGCACGAGCACCACGCGTAGGTGGTGCCCGGGGTCAATGTTTTGATCTCTGGGCCTTGTGCATTTGCATCAGGTCCTTTGGATTGATTGTCAGACATGGATCACTTGACTTCAAGGTGAACGGTCATGACAAAAATGTCGCGAATGGCTTGATCTCCGAGGTTGTCAAAAAAGGAGTTCGATCCGTAGCGCACATCAAATTGACTACGATCGATTTCGATGGTCGCTTCATAGGCACTGCCTGTGCGTGTTACCTCGAATTCGAGCGGCTTGGTGATGCCTTTGATGGTGGCACTCGCCTGGACAGTCGCTTTGTTCTTTTTAAAAGATGATGCTTCATTGATGACGAGTGTTGCCATGGGATGGGATGCGACATCGAAGAAATCCACTGATTTGAGGTGCCCCATCAATTTAGCACCGTACTCAGGGCTCAAGTCCGTGTTGGCCATGGATGTCATATCCAACGCCACTGAACCTGATTTGATCTGATCATCCTCGAAGACAATGCTGCCTTTATTGATTCCGATGGTTCCATTGTGATCGCCGCCAACAATTTTACCTGCGGCCCACTCAACCGAAGAAGATTGAACATCAATCGTTGCGTTTTGTGCTACTGAGAAAAGAGGTTGGGCAAAGAGAAGCACCGCTGACAGCGCAAAAGAGAAATAATTCATGAGATGATATTGATTTAGACTTCGAATATCGAACCCGTTTTCTCCGCTCGTATTCTCCTCGATTAACTTCCATAAAGCTTTCCTACCCGTTGAGCCCGCAATTTGCTCAGTGCCTGAGGCGTGATGCCCAAATAAGACGCAATGTGACGCTGCGTCAAACGCGAAGTGAGGTCTGGATACAACTCCAAAAAATACTCATAACGTTCCAATGCTGATGTACTCATCATCATCAAAACCCTGCGCTGCAAAGCCCCTGCTCGGCGCAACATCTTTCTGAATTCCACCTTCTCATCATTCTGAAAATGGGCCAATGGCGAGAATACTTCGACCTCACAGTCCTCGATGGCTTCAATCGTCAACGTACCTTCGATTTCAAAAGCAATTGCCTCCAAATCGCCACATGTCCAGCCCTCTGATGCGAACATGAAATTGTGATCCTTACCGTTGGTATCGCTGAAATACAATCGCAGCAATCCTTTTTGGACACTATAAACGTTCAAACGCTTCTGCCCCGCCTCTTGCAAGACATCTCCCTTCATAAACCTCTTGACCATTCCCATAGGCCAAAGGTAGATGCCACAAAAACAAACTTGTCCATGTACCTTGGACCGATGCGCCAACCCTTCTCACTCATTTGCTTTATTGCACCCCTCATTTTCGTCTGCTGCTCTCAAGCCGAGCTCTCGAACGAACTGACTGCCTACGCCGCTCTCGAAAATACATGTGTTACCATCGAAGTTCCGCCGTCTTCCTCCATAGAAGAACAGATCATTGCTGCCGGGATCAACGATTCAATCGAGACATACGCCTATGTGCTCGAAGAAGGTGAAGAAGCAATTTTCACCAGGGCTTGGCTGAGCCAAAACAGCATCACAACAATTGACATTCAGTATTTTATATTTTCTTTGGACAACGTTGGAATCATTGCCCTTGATTACCTCTTGCGAGCAGCTGATCGAGGTGTGAAAATCCGAATGCTGGTGGATGACATCATGCTCGATGTGACGGAACCCGACGTGCTCGCCTTGAATGCTCATCCCAATTTTGAAATTCGGATTTACAATGCAAATCCCGGCAAAAACAGAGTCCAACAAGCGTACAATGCAGCAACTGATTTCCAAGGAATCAATCAACGAATGCACAACAAAACATTCGTGGTCGACGGGCACGTTGCGATTACAGGTGGTCGCAACATTGCCGATGAATATTTCGATTATGACCAACAATACAATTTCCGTGATCGTGATGTGATGCTCATTGGTGTTGGTGCTGATAGTATCCAACAATCATTCGATTCATTTTGGGAACATCCATTGGCGATGACCATCGCTGAACACGACAAATCGGATTCCCATGGCAACGACGAATTGTACCAACGCATCCATGCTTACGCTTGCGACACCGAAAATTTCTGGCCAGAAATTCGAGCCCTCATCGACGGGGTCCCTGAGGCCATTCCACGGCTGCAAGCCGCGGGTAAGCTGCATGCACTTGAGAAGTTTACTTTCGTCTCCGATGTGCCTGGAAAAAATGAATCTCATGGCTTCACTGGCGGAGGAAGGAGCACGGATGCGCTGCTGCAACTTGTACAGCAATCACAAGAATCCGTGATGATACAAAGTCCATACCTGGTGCTCACAGAGATGGGCCTGGGCTTGTTTCAAGCTGCTACCAAGCGGGGCGTAGCCGTCACCATCCTTACCAACAGCCTCTGCTCCACTGATAACCTCGAAGCATTCAATGGATACCAGCGCATCCGTTCTGCATTGCTCGCTGCCGGCGTGCAGGTTTATGAATATCGGCCTGATGCAGCCATTCGAAAGCGCCTCATCACAGCAGAAAAACAAAAACAAATCGATTACGTCCCGACGTTTGGCTTGCACGCGAAATCCATGGTTGTAGACCATCAAACGACGGTCATTGGAACCTTCAATTTAGATCCTCGAAGTGCTAACCTCAACACGGAATGCATCGCCATCATGGAATCTGAAGCCATGGCGAGTCAAGTCGAGGCATTGATGATGGAGGAACTTTTACCTGAAAACGCGTGGCATACGACTGCCTTCAGCAATCCTGACTTTGAGGCAGGAATCTGGAAGCGCTTCAAGACTTGGACAAGGCGACTGGTTCCAGCCAAAATCCTCTGAAGCGCTATTCTGAAAAAAGCTCCGAGTCTTCTTCGGGAGGCAATTCCAACAATTGATCGCTCTCTTCGCGTTCGAGGGTTCCGACCTTTCGAAGCTTGCTCGCCATGACGTTGGTGCGGGTATTGCGCAAATCTTCCAGCGAACGTTTAGCCGTTGACAGCTGCTTGTCGACCAGCTCAAGCTTACTCGAAAACTTCCCAAATTCCGTCTTCACCGCCTCCAAAATCTTCCATACTTCACTGCTTCGTTTGGTGACAGCCAATGTCCGGAATCCCATCTGCAAACTATTGAGCAGTGCAGACATCGTGGTCGGCCCCGTGATGGTGATGCGGTGCTTGCGTTGCAGCGTCTCAAATAAGCCGGGATGACGAAGCACTTCTGCGTACAAACTCTCAATGGGCAAAAACATAATACCGAAGTCCGTCGTGTGTGGCGCTTCTACGTATTTCTCAGAAATATCCTTTGCAAATTTCTCGATGGTCGACGTCAGGGCCTTCTCTGCTGCTGAAATGCCTTCCAAATCTCCCGCTTCCCGAGCGTCAAGCAGATTTTCATAACCCTGCAACGGAAATTTGGAGTCAATGGGCAACCAAACCACATCGTCCTCGGAGTTTCCTGGCATGCGAATGGCAAACTCAACGCGTTCGCTGCTGCCTGGGCGGGTCGCGATGTTCTCTTCGTATTGTTCAGTCGGAAGCAATTGTTCGATGATGTTCGCCAATTGATACTCTCCTAAGATTCCCTTGGTTTTCACATTGGTCAACACCTTCTTCAGATCGCCTACACCACTGGCGAGGTTCTGCATCTCACCAAGCCCTTTGTGCACCTGCTCCAACCGTTCGCTCACAATCTTGAAGCTTTCGCCTAAGCGTTTTTCCAGCGTGTCTTGCAGCTTCTCATCCACTGTCTTGCGCATTTCTTCCAAGCGCTTGCCGTTGTCTTCCCGGATATCTTTCAACTGCTGTTCGACCGCACCGCGCACATCCTTCAAGGCTTCGAGGGCCTGTTTGTTTTGTGTATCCAGTTGTTTGACCAAGTCACCAAACTGCACGCGCAAGGCTGCCGTTTGTTGCTTGGCATTTTCCTCCATCTTTTTCTCGAAAGCATCTTGTGACGTTCGTTGCTCTTCGCGTTGCGCCTGAGCCTGCTCAGAAGATTCTTTTCGATTGCGGGCAAACTCGTCACGCATGGCTTCCGATAATGCCGTCAGTTTCTCATCCGACAAATCTGTTGCACCTCCCATTATCCCGCGCATGCTCCAGAGAAGCAGACAAGAGGTGGCAGCGAGGGCAGCAGCGAGGGCAGCTAAAATGGTGAGCATGGAAGTTTCCAGTTGTTGAGGGTCGTCTCAACCAAAACTACAAATGAAATGGGCAACCGCCTGTCTTTTTGGACGGCTTCGTCTGTTGCACCTGAGGTTGCTGGTAAAAAAAATTGGTGTGCTGCACAACTTCGTTGTTGAAACTGCGGTGAAATTGTGGCGTTTGTGACGCTGACATCGGCGGCGACAGCCAAGACCAGTCCCCTTTCACTTCGCGTCCTTTGCGAGATTCAGCCTGACAAAATGCCTCAAACTGCTCACCCAATGCATGATGATCTCCGATCGTAATTCCTGCGCGATCAAAACTATGCAGAACGGCTCGGTTCAATTCCACCATGGACCGATCCCTCCAAAGCGAACGATTGGATGCAACATCAAGGCCCAAGAGGTCTGCCACATCGGGCAAGACGTCGTAGCGACTCTGATCGGCCAAGTTGCGAGCGCCAATTTCCGTGCCCATATAAAAACCATTGAATGGAGCAAACGGATAAACAATGCCTCCAATTTTCATGGCCATGTCAGAGAGCAATGGCACGGCGTACCACCGCAGGCCTAAGGCATCAAAATCAGCGATTTCAGGATGTATCAGCGGCACTTCACGAAACAACGCCGGCTCATGATGGAATACGTCTTGGATCTTTGTTTGTTTGCCTTCGATGTTAAATTGCCACGGCAACGGCGTGAATCGTGTGCGTTCTTGAGGCTTCCATCCATGTGCCAAACACTGATCCGTCAATTCGACTGAGTGTGGATCTCCGAGGATGTTGCCGTCGGTCATCCGAAAACCCGCATACCTGGTCAATTGATGATTGGCTATCCGCACGGCGTCAGATCCGTCGGTGCGCCGAGGTGAGAACACACTGATGATGCTTTTGATGCGGCCTCCGTTGAACGCATCCGCGAGATGTCCCTTGAGTGTTTCGGTTATGGCCTTCTCTGGATTTTCGGAATCGTGCGCATTCCGCGCATCTCGCACCTCAAGTGTGCGCCAGAGATGACGTCCGATGCAGCGATTGCTGTTTCGCCAGGCCAGTCGCGCTCCAAATTGAAGCTCGTCTGTGGTATGCGTGTACGTTCCAGTTTCGTCAATTTCATCAGAAATTGCTCGCAGACGAACTTCAATTCCCCCCAGCCGAGCCAAGGCTTGGTGCGCCTTACCATCCTCAGCCATGCAGGTGATGAACGCTTCGGCCTCGGCGTGCAATGTGGTTGCTTGTTGCGTTTTGTGAAAGTCGTTCATTCGCACATCGTCTGATGTCAAAACAGATTGAAAGTGTAATTGTTTGCCGTCAAAATTAAGGCCTAGCTTGCCATTGTTTTGTTCTTTTCGAAGCAAGGATGAAGACTATTTCACTTCAGCGTCATTCGCTTTCAACCGAAATAACTTGAATCATCGCGGCAACTTCTTTGGCTCGACTCACCAAATCTTCAATATTGGCGGTCTTTTCACCAAATGACAATGCCACGGCCATTCGGCGATAGGGGCGAACAGTGGGTTTACCGAAGAGACGAATGTCTGTACCGGGCACAGCCGCCGCTTCCCGAAGGCCTGAAAATTGGGGAAGAGAATGACTGGCTGTCTGAGTCGCCACAGCCGCGGGAGCCAAAACCACGGCACTCGCCCCATTGCGAAGGTGTTCTATAGCGTGCACGGGCAGGCCTAGAATCGCCCGAGCATGCAATTCAAATTCAGAGAAATTTTGGGTATGTCCCAAGGTCACCATGCCCGTGTCATGCGGCCGAGGTGACAATTCCGAGAAATAAACGGTTGCTGGTTCCTCATCAGTCGCCTGCTTGACAAAAAACTCAACGCCCCAAATGCCACTTCCTCCCAAAGAAGCCGTGACCTCCGCGGCCATTTTTTTTGCCGTGTCCAATGCCGCAGTTTCCATCGCGGCTGGCTGCCAGCTTTCTTGATAATCACCTCGTTCTTGCCGATGGCCAATGGGCGGACAAAACAACGTATCACCATTGTCCTGAGTCAAGGTGAGCAAGGTGATTTCGTAATCGAAGTCAATGAACGATTCCACGATCACCTCTGCCAAATCACCCCGAGAACCGTCCAGTGCATACTGCCAAGCTTTTGCGATGTCTGCTTCCGTGCGAATAACGGATTGGCCTTTCCCAGAGCTCGACATCAGGGGCTTAACAACACACGGCATGCCCACCGCCTCCGCTCCCTCTTGGAGAGTTTCAAATGATGTCGCATAACGGTATGGAGCTGTTTTCAAACCCAACTCCTGAGCGGCCAAATCTCGGATGGCTCGTCGGTTCATCGTGAAGTTCGCGGCGCGCGCCGATGGCACTACTTGAATGCCTCTCGCTTCATAATCGTAGAAACGTTCGGTGCGAATCGATTCCACCTCCGGCACCACAATATCTGGCCGATGCTTGGCTACTAGCGCATCCAAGGCATGACCGTCGAGCATATTGATCACCTCAAATTCCTGTGCGACTTGCATCGCGGGCGCATCGGCATAAGCATCCACTGCGATGACGTGCTGTCCCAATCGTTGAAACGCAATCACCAATTCCTTTCCCAATTCGCCAGAACCCAACAATAAAATCTTCTTTCGCATGGACGAAAGTTAGTGCTCAAATGAAGACATCATCTGTCCCAATTTAGATCTTCCACTGGCTCTTATTTTGCGAAAACACCCTTGACCGTGAACGTCAGTCAGGAGTTTGGAGCTACTTTCGATATTCATCTACTCCATGAGAATCATGAAAAAGAGCAACCTATTTTTCACCCTTGTCATTGCAGCCGTTTTGGTTCCATTCTCGGGCTTGCAGCATTTGCAAGCGCAAGAGGGCTGCATCGATCCCAGTTTGATCGACCCCATGGCATTTTGTCCATTCATCTACGCTCCGGTGTGTGGTTGCAACAATGTCACCTACGACAATTCGTGTCTCGCAATGGTAACGGATGGCGTGACGACATGGACAGCTGGCCCATGCTCAAATGGAGATAACATTCCTCCTTCGCTCAACGTCCCGGATGACCTCGTCGTTGAATGTGGCGACGATTTCGAGTTTGAATCTGCGACCGCAAGTGACAACAGCGGATCTGTAGAATTGACCGAAACAACCACATCCATTCCCGGACCATGTTCCGGTACTGTCAGTTACATTCGAAATTTCACAGCGATTGACCCCAGCGGAAACACCACCGTAGGGCAACAACAAATCGAAGTGGTGGACACGACTCCTCCGATCATCACCACGGAGCCCATGGACATGACCATTGGCTGCAGTGACCCCATGGAAGCCGAAATGGAGATGTTTGCCTGGGCCAACGGCTATGCCGGTGCAGAAGCTGAAGATGCGTGCAACACCGTCATGTGGTCCAATGACTTTGATGCCATTCCATGGATCACGTGTGAAGAAACAATCTACGTAACCGTCTCATTCATGGCCACCGACGAATGCGGAAACACCGCGAGTCAGGCCGCGACCTTGACCATCCAGCCTTCATCGGTTGAAGCTGAGCCGTGCACAGACCTCGCAGGGGTTGATTTCGGCTTTTGCGACATGGTACTGGGAATTGGAATCATGGATGGCATCTGCACTTACATCAGCGGTTGCGGTTCTTCCGTGGGTGGAGTCAACTACGCCAATGCATTGTTCGAGTCCATGGATGAATGCATGTTCTCCTGCCCTGTCGTCGAATACGGAGGGTGCACTTACAGCACCGCCTGCAATTACGATCCCAATGCCGCATTTGAGGATGGATCTTGCCTCTTTCCACCCGCACATTGCCCGCTGAATCCTGAGACGTCGGGTGGGGGGTGCATGTATTCAGACGCGACCAATTATGATGCAGAGGCAAACTGGGACGACGGAACGTGTGTGTTCGATGATTGTGAGGATTCTTGCCCAGCAGACATCAATCAAGACGGTGTCGTCACCACCTCAGACCTTCTGCAATTCCTCAGTGCATTTGGACAGGAGTGCTAACCAAGCTGCATAATTATGGCTGAAGCTGCATCGGCTCCTCACTCTTACTGCGCTTTTGTGGACACGTTGTCTGCGGACAGCGTTCACCGGCATTATCACGACACGCAGTACGGATTTCCGGTGCATTCAGATGATGAACTATTTGGGCGGTTGATCTTAGAAATCAATCAAGCTGGCTTGTCATGGACAACAATCTTGAACAAGCAAGACAACTTTAGAAAGGCCTTCGACAACTTTCAAATTGATCGAATCTCCGGCTACGATCGAGAAGACTTCGAAAGACTGATGAACGACGCCGGTATCATCCGGAATCGCCTAAAGGTTGCTGCGGTTATTCATAACGCGAAGCAAATCCGAAATCTTCAATCAAATTTTGGATCGTTCAAATCGTGGCTTGACCTTCAGGGAACAATGAAATTAGCGGAGTGGGTGCGTCTGTTCAAAAACACCTTTAAATTTACAGGCGGCGAGATCACGCGAGAATTTTTAGTGAGCACAGGCTACCTGCAAGGAGCGCACATTCCAGAGTGCCCCATTGGCCATGCCATAGCAAATGCTCACCATTCAAATGCCCCTGCGGAACCATGAAACTTTTATCACAAACCATAAAAGACTTGCAAAAACTGAGCCGTCAAGTGCCCCAAAACATCAGTTCGGAGCGGCTTAGCACTCTGAATCGATTGGCCCATTGGATTGCTCATCAACCCGCGGCCTCGCCCGCCAACGTGATGATCATCTGCACCCACAACAGCAGGCGAAGTCATCTAGGACAAATCTGGCTTCAAGCTGCTGCATGGCATTTCAATCTCAAGCACGTTCGGACGTGGAGCGGAGGCACAGAGGGCACCGCATTCTATCCAAGCGCTGTAAATGCGTTGCGAAACCAAGGCGTTGACATCATTGCGTCGGACCACAGCGCGAATCCCATTTATCGCGTCCAACTTCAAACAGATCATTCCCCCTTTGAAACAATGAGCACCCGGTACTCCCATCCAATGAACCCTCAGCATGGATTCGCGGCAGTCATGGTGTGCGAAGAGGCCAACGAGGCCTGCCCGGTGGTTGAAGGGGCAGCTGCACGTTTTGGCTTGCCTTACATCGATCCCAAAGCCAGCGATGGCACACCGGAAGAAAACCGAGTCTATCAGCAGCGTTCCTTGGAGATTGGAGCTGAAATGTTCTTTGCAATGATGAAAGTTCGAGAGCTGAGAACTTCCTTACAAAGCACAAAATGAAAAAAGGGAACCGGTCCTAGACCGATTCCCTTCTTCCTAAAAACTGTGCTTGAATTACTGCGCAATCATGCGCATCGTCCAGTAAGACTCACCCGGGAATTCGCCATAGTCCACGGTAATCGTGACTCGCTCAACTCCGTCGTTGTCGCTATACTCGTATACTTCATAGGTGATTGAAGAGGCAGGTGTACCTGTTCCTTCGCCGTTCAACTCGCCTCCATTGTATGCTTTGTTGAAACCAATCCATGCACCTAGACCATCCACTGTGATTTCAGCGTCTGTTGCCGTGAAGGCGTGTACACCTGATCCGAACACATCGAATGGCGCTACTAGCGCTGCATCATCAAGGCATTCATTGCCTCCGCCCATGTAACTTTCAGCCCATACCTGACCTTGGGTTGCAATCTCGAATGTACCGTCGTCGAAGAAAATGAATTCATCGTCGAGTTGGCATGCACGCTCAATGACGCCAGCAGCATCAAGACCGCCCCAAAACTGG
>Ga0233396_1000925_pt1 | contig 13257 bp, 13 predicted proteins | sample 32DmetaG_FD_183169 | JGI IMG/M metagenome (GOLD analysis project Ga0233396, IMG submission 183169) | Seawater microbial communities from Monterey Bay, California, United States - 32D | ecosystem: Environmental > Aquatic > Marine > Coastal | place: USA: California | collected 2016-10-19 | reverse complement strand
ACAGAAAATGCTGCAATATGTGCAACCACCGCATCAAATTCTAAATCGTCTAAGGTCTTTTGAGCAATTTTTATCATATCCAAAATCGTTCTGCAAAGATACTTATTTAAGTATTAATTTTTTGTTGCCCCTATTTTTGCTAGTATTTTTGCAATTTTCATATTGAAAGAAAAAACAAAATTTTTACAATGGATTTGTTTTATTCTCGCTTTCATAGGAGTTATTTTGCTTAAAGGTTTTGATCCTCAAGTATCCAATATTGGACTTGGGCTTGCTATATTGTCTGCAATATTTACGGGTTTTGTTTTCATCATTATCAGAAAAATTGGATTAAAAGATCACCCTGTAGTTGTTGTAAATTATTTCATGATATTTTCTGCAATCGTAGGCGGTATACTGGCTATCAAAGATTGGATAATGCCTCAAGGTCTAGAATGGCTCATTCTACTAAGTTTAGGAGTCTTTGGATATTTTGGTCAGTTGTTTATGACTAAAGCAGTACAATCTACCCAAATAAATCTTATAGCACCCTTAAAATATATCGAAGTTATTTTTACAATGATTTTTGGGATTCTTTACTTTAAGGAGTCTTACACAATTATGAGTATATTTGCTATTATATTAATTCTTACGGGTTTGTGTTTCAACACCATTTTGAAACGCAATCCTCGTAATACTTGATTCTATTCTCTCGTGACATGGTTTAAAATAACGCATCTAAATGCAGATTGGCAGGTGGTCTTTAACCAATACATGCAACAACAAAATATTGCTCCCTTGAATCAATTCTTGAAAGAACAGTATCATAGCTTTAATTGTTTTCCACCCAAAGGTCAAATTTTTAATGCTTTTAATTTATGTGCTTTTCAGAACCTAAAAGTGGTTATCATCGGTCAAGACCCCTATCACGGAAAAGGGCAAGCCAATGGTTTGGCATTTTCTGTTAACGATGGTATTGCGCATCCACCATCACTCATCAATATTTTTAAAGAACTGTGCAACGATATAGGCATAACGTACCCAAAAAGTGGTGATTTGAGTTCTTGGGCTTCTCAAGGAGTTTTGCTCTTAAATGCAACCTTAACAGTTAGAGCAGCAGAGGCGGGGAGTCATCAAAAAAAGGGTTGGGAACAGTTTACAGATTATGTAATTAAAGCAATTTCTAGCGAAAATTCTGATGTTGTTTTTATGCTTTGGGGAGGCTTTGCGCGAAAAAAGGCAAAACTTATAAATACAAAGAAGCATTTGATTTTAGAAAGTGGTCATCCTTCGCCACTGAGTGCAAATCGAGGATATTGGTTTGGAAATCAGCATTTTAGTAAATGCAATACATTTTTGAAATCAAAACGTAAATCCCCCATAAATTGGCAATTAGATTGATTTGACCAATTCAGAATAGGGTAGTTTGAAATCTATGATATCCAAAGCCATCAATTGATGTTGCACTGCTTCAATTGTGTTATCATTAATATTTTTTTGCGACCATTCTGTACTATTTAACCACGCTTGTACATCTTTTTGCTTTTGTCCATAGCGTTTGGAAATAATTTGGTCTATTTCTGGGATGGATTTAAAGTCTTCTGTAATTCCGTTAGTGATTTCCAAAACTGAGCGCAATACATCAGAGTCGTTTTTGATAAATTCATTTCTAGCTGCAATCACAAAACAAGGCCAGGGTGTAGGGCATTCCCCAATACGTCTAAAAGTTTTGTTGTCGACAAGTGGTTTTGTGGTAAATTTTTCCCACATAAAATAATCAGCTTCGCCATCTGTTAATGCACGTACACCACCTTCAAGATTTTTAACAATTTTAAATTTCAAATCATGTTCGGTATCCCAGCTCAATTGTTGTGCATTAATATAGGCCATTAAATGCGATCCAGAGCCTTTTCGACTTATCGCAGCATTTTTGTTTTTTAGTTCTGAGAGTTCTAGGTATGGCGATGTTTCAGCCACATGAATACCCCAAATTAACGGCGATTGTACAAAAGTTTGCACAATTTTACTTTGGTTTCCGTCTGTAATTGCTTTTACAATACCTTCGGTAAGTACAACAGCCAAATCTATGGTGTTGTTTTCCAAAGCCTGAACCATTTCTCCTGTTCCTCCATGGCAGTCTGTCCATCGTAAATTAATACCTCTGCTTCTAAATGCTTTGCTTTTCAAACCTAAATACCAAGCATAGTTAAAATGTTCTGGCACACCACCAATTCTAACCTCTTTCATTAACAAGTTAATTTTTTTAAAGTGTATTTAATCAATTGATCCACAGTTTGTTCAGGAGTTTTACTGAATGTTCCATTAGCTCTGTTAGCTAAAATGGCATTCATAGAGCATGCTTGGTGTCCCAATAATTTTGACAACCCATAAATCGCCGATGTTTCCATTTCAAAATTGGTAATTCTCAAGTCTTCAAAACGAAATGATTGCAATTTATCTTTAAAAACGTTGTCTTTTGGTTCCAAACGCAATATTCTACCTTGAGGGCCATAAAATCCTCCGCAAGTGGCGGTTATTCCATATTGAATATTGTTGCTTAAAAGTTGTGTTTCAAGCGATTTTGAATTTTGAACAACAACAGGTTTCCCACGTTCAGAATCCCAACCGGTGTGTTTGCAAAACGCAGTTTCAATAGCTGGATTTTGAATCTTTTTTATTTTATATGATTGCAATAAACCATTGATGTCTATTGCATAAGAACTTAACAAAAAAGAGTCTACAGGGATATCGGGTTGAAGCGCTCCAGAAGTACCAATACGTACAATCTTTAAAGATGTCAAATCAGGTTTTATAGTTCGAGTTTCAAAGTCAATATTGACTAATGCATCCAATTCATTTAAAACAATATCAATATTATCAGAACCAATCCCCGAAGAAATTACAGAAATTCGCTGGTTATGATACACTCCAGTGTGGGTTTTAAATTCTCGTTTTTGAATTTTAAATTCTATCGTATCAAAATAGCGCGACACATGGTCTACACGGTCAGGATCGCCAACAGTAATTATGATTGGTGCTAGGTGTTCTGGTCTCAAATTTAGATGATAAATACTTCCGTCTGGATTTAATATTAATTCAGATGTTTTGATGCTCATACATTTCAGTTTATCCTCCAACACGTTTGACATGAAATCCTAAATCTTTGAGAAATTCCATGATTTTATCTCTGTAATCCCCTTGAATGATAATGCTTTCTTTTTTGAAACTTCCTCCCACACTAAATTCTTTTTTCAATTTAGAAGTTAAAGTTTTGAAATCAGAATCCGCACCAGTATATCCCTCAATAATGGTAATGGGTTTACCTTTGCGCTTTTCATATTTACAAACCAGTGGGGAGTCCTGCATCCATAAACCATGTTTTTTTTCGGAATTGTTTTGTACTTCGGTTTCTTTATGATCGGGGAAAAGATTTTGGAGTTGGTCTCTTAAGTCCATTATTTTTTGGTTAACCCTAATTCTTTTAGGCGTTGATTTAAAAACTCACCTGCAGTGATATCTTCAAATTGTTTTGGTTTTTTTTCATCAATACAACTTTCTAAAACATCTAATTTCATAGCACTAATAGGATGCATAAAAAACGGGATAGAGTAGCGTGATGTGCTCCATAATTCTCGAGGCGGATTTACAACTCTATGGATGGTTGATTTTAGTTTGTTATTCGAATGACGAGAAAGCATATCACCTACATTTATCATTAATTCATCCTCTTCTGCAATGGCGTCAACCCAATCTCCATTGTGGTTTTGTACTTGAAGTCCTCGACCTTGAGCCCCCATCAAAAGTGTGATTAAATTGATATCGCCATGAGCAGCAGCACGCACTGCTTTTTCAGGTTCTTGTGTTATAGGAGGATAGTGTATAGGCCTCAAAATACTATTACCATTATGGATAAGTTCATCAAAATATGTTTCTTCCAGTTCTAAATACAATGCCAATGCTCGTAAAACATATTTGGCTGTTTTTTCTAACATTTTGTAGGTTTCTTTTCCTATGCTATTAAATTCAGGAAGTTCTTTGACTTCTACATTTGAATGATATTCGTCCTCTAATTCAGGGTTATTTTCTACATACTGACCAAAGTGCCAAAACTCTTTCAAATCACCTTCTTTACGTCCTTTTGCACTTTCTTTACCAAAAGAAACATAACCGCGTTGTCCTCCAATTCCTGTAACTTCATATTGTTGTTTCTTTTCTAAAGGCATATCAAAAAACTTTTTCACTTCGCCGTATAAAGAGTTTACTAACGAATCGTCAAGAAAATGACCTTTAAGTGCTACAAATCCAATGGTCTCATAGGCATGTCCAATTTCAGATACAAATTTTTGTTTTTGTTGTAAATCTTTGGACAAAAATTCTTGAAGGTTTACACTAGGGATTTTATTCATAATCAATACAATACTTTATACAAATATATGAAATCAATAAGTTATTTTGTTGTGTTTTAAAATTTGATGTGTTAGTTCATATTTATTTTTTACATTTGACTAAAACGTTTTCGAAATTCTTTGAAGTCCATTTTTTCATATTCACTATTTAAAGTTTCTAAAAAGATACAGCAACAGCTCTATTTCAATATGCTCAAATCGCGTATGATTGAAGAAAAAATGTTGATTCTTTTGCGTCAAGGAAAAATTTCCAAGTGGTTTTCAGGAATCGGTCAAGAAGCCATTTCTGTTGGGGTTACAATGGCATTGCAAAATGATGAGTATATTCTTCCAATGCATCGAAATTTAGGTGTTTTTATCACAAGAAAAATTCCTTTACAGCGTCTTTTTTCTCAGTGGCAAGGAAAGTCAAATGGTTTTACCAAGGGTCGTGATCGTTCTTTTCATTTTGGAGCACAGGAGTATAAAATAGTGGGAATGATATCGCACTTAGGACCACAGCTTGGAGTTGCTGACGGTATTGCGTTATCTCATATTTTAAGAAATGAAGACAAACTAACTGCCGTTTTTTCTGGAGAAGGGGGTACTAGTGAGGGGGATTTTCATGAAGCCCTCAATGTGGCCTCTGTGTGGAATCTACCTGTACTGTTTTGTATTGAAAACAACGGATATGGATTATCCACGCCAACAAATGAACAATATAAATGCAAGCATATTGCTGACCGGGGGAAAGGTTATGGAATGGAATCTCACATCATTGAAGGTAACAATGTTTTGGAAGTGTATTCAAAAGTCAATAAAATAGCCAAAAGCGTTCGAAAAAATCCTCGTCCAGTTCTATTAGAATTTAAAACCTTTCGCCGCCGTGGCCACGAGGAAGCGAGTGGTACAAAATATGTCCCAAAAGATTTAATGACTTTTTGGGAAGCAAAAGACCCTATTTCCAATTTTGAAGAATTTTTACTAAAACAAGATGTTTTATCCGCATCAAATATAAAAGGTTTAAAAGCAGAAATTTCAAATGAAATTCAAAATGGTTTGGACTCAGCTTTTGCCGAAAAAGCTATCGTTGCAGATTTAAAAACAGAACTTAAAGATATTTACAAAACTTTTGATTACCAAGAGATTAAGCCAAACCAATCTTTAAAAGAACTTCGCTTCGTAGATGCCATTTCTGAAGGACTAAAACAATCGATGGAACAACACGAGGACCTTATTATTATGGGTCAAGACATTGCCGAATATGGAGGTGTTTTTAAAATTACAGACGGTTTTGTCGAACAATTTGGCAAAGCCCGTGTTCGTAATACACCCATATGTGAATCTGCTATTGTTGAAGTCGCAATGGGTTTGTCTATCGCTGGCATAAAATCTGTGGTTGAGTTACAATTTGCCGATTTTGTAAGCTCAGGTTTCAATCCCATTGTTAATTATTTAGCCAAATCACACTATCGCTGGGGGCAAGAGGCTAATATTGTTCTCCGAATGCCTTGTGGTGCAGGTGTTGGAGCAGGGCCTTTTCATTCACAAACTAATGAAGCTTGGTTTACAAAGACTCCTGGGTTAAAAGTAGTATATCCTGCGTTTCCTTTTGATGCCAAAGGACTTTTAGCCACAGCAATTGAAGATCCAAACCCAGTTTTATTTTTTGAACATAAAGCCCTTTACAGAAGCACAAGACAAAACATTCCAACAGCGTACTACACTTTACCTCTTGGGAAAGCAGCTCTACTTAATGAAGGTAATGATGTTACAATTGTTTCATACGGAGCTGCAGTACATTGGGCCCTTGAAACTCTAGATAATAATCCTAGTATTTCTGCTGATTTGATTGATTTGCGTTCACTTCAACCTCTGGATATGGATTGTGTTTTGAATTCTGTCAAAAAAACAAGTCGTGTGATTATTCTTCAAGAAGATTCTATTTTTGGTGGTATTGCGAGTGATATCTCTGCACAAATTATGGAACAAGCATTTGAATATCTAGATGCACCAGTGCAGCGTATAGGGAGTTTAAATACCCCAATTCCATTTGCAAGTTCGCTAGAACAGCAGTATCTTGCAAAGCGTAATTTTGAGACTGCACTCAATACGCTTTTGGACTATTAAATGGACTATTTAGAACTTTTTTTTAATGCTTTTTTGGGTACTGTAAAATGGACATGGCGTTCCATAATCTTTGATGTACCATGGCACCGCAATTACTTTTGGGGCCTCATTGCGATTTCTATTTTAGTTTTTGCACTTGAAATTGTGTTTCCTTGGCGAAAAGAACAAAAAATTCTTCGAAAAGACTTTTGGTTGGATGGTTTTTATATGTTTTTCAACTTTTTCATTTTTAGCATTTTTATAAGTGGTTTTTACAAATGTATTTCTAAGCTCTCAAGTGACATGCTCGGCCTAAAAATGACAAGCCTTTCTATTATAGATTTATCTAATTTCTCATCGGTAGTTCAATTGCTGATCTTTTTTGTGGTGTTGGATTTTGTACAGTGGTTTACACATACATTATTACATCGTTACGACTTTTTATGGAAATTTCATAAGGTACACCACTCTGTTAAAGAGATGGGTTTTGCAGCACACTTACGTTATCACTGGATGGAAAATATTTTGTATAAACCTCTAAAAGTCTTAGCGTTAATGTTTTTGGGTGGTTTTCAGCCCGAACAAGCTTTTGTAGTGCATTTTTTGGCAATTGCCATCGGTCACCTGAATCATGCTAATATTAAATTGGACTATGGACCATTAAAGTATATTTTCAATAACCCCATTATGCATCTTTATCATCATGCACACACCCTTCCTGAACCATTCAAAAATGGGGCAAATTTTGCCATCAGTTTAAGCGTATGGGATTATGTTTTTAAAACAAATTATGTTCCAAAACCAGATAAAAATTTACGTCTTGGCTATAGCGATGATATCAAAATGCCTCAAAACTTTTTAGGACAGCTGGGTTATGGTTTTCGAAAAGAAGATTGATTTATTCGCTTTTTGAAGCCATAAAATTAACAATCAATGCAGTAATCATTTTACCGACATTAAAATCCTTTTTTTTGGGATTTAACTTTGGTGCTGCTTCACATATATGGAGATAGATTGCATTTGAATTTTTACCTAAATCAAACACAAATTGTGCTGCTTTTGTATTATTAAATCCAATAGGGGTCATGGCGCTACTGGGACAATGGGCTATAGCATCACAATCGACTTCTAGTCCATAGGGTTGTTTGCTTATAAAATTTTGTCCTTTTTCTAGAGCTTTTCTAAATGAAATTTCTTGTCTAACGTCAATGCTTTCAAAAGAAATATAGTCTATATCTTCATTATTTTCAATGCTGTTATAAATAGATTCAGAAGTATAACTTTCATGTACTCCAAAAACAAAATAACGTTTCAAAAATCCTTCATCCATGGCGTAACTAAATCCATTTCCACTGTGTCGGCCTTCCAATGCTCTAAAATCGGTGTGTGCATCAAAATTTATGGTGTTTACTTTACTTTTTAAAGCCAATGCACAGCCTTTAATCAAGCCATACGCATTGTTGTGCCCACCGCCAATGGCGATAGGTATTTTTCCATTTTTTTTAACCAAATGTACCAAATGGGTAACTTCATTATCTATTGTGTTTACTTTTTTTCGGAGCTTTTTTTCAATCTTATCATCACTCATTTTGAAATCTATTTTATCGAAATCAAAATGCCCTAAAATAAGAAGATGATTGGCGTTTGTAAAACGATTAGATTGGATATTTAAAATCGTTTTTAGTACCGAATTCCAAGCATTTTTTGTTCCAGGCTTCCCAAAGTTTGCACGTACACCTATATCTTCTGAAATGCCAAAAAGAACGAACTTAGCGGATGATTTTTCAAGTTGATTATCGATAGATGTTTTGGAGTCTCCAAATGAAACATCTTCAAAAAATTTTGTTTCACTTTCTCGTTTTTGAACTAGCGTTTTTGCTTTTTTGGACGTTAAAATTTTAAAATGTTTCATCTTGTAGTTCTTAAAAGAAATTACCCTCAAGCATCACTTTTTCCACAGGATTATGTCCAAATTCATATGGAATTTGGTGGTAGGAATCCATTTTTTTGGTCAAAATAAGATTGGCTTTTTTTCCAACAGAAATACTGCCGTAATGTTCAGAAATTCCCATTGCATAAGCACCATTGATGGTAGCGGCATTAATGGCTTCTTCGGGTGTCATTTTCATTTTGATACAAGCCAAACTCACTACAAAATTCATATTTCCACTTGGTGCAGAACCAGGGTTGTAATCACTAGCTAAAGCTAGTGCTAAACCTTCGTTTATAAGTTTTCGTGCAGGGGTATAGGGAATGCCTAAGAAAAAGGAACAGCCTGGCAAAGCAACAGGCATAGTTTCAGAGTTTTTAAGCGCTTCAATATCACTGTAAGAAAGCTCTTCCAAATGATCTACAGACAAGGCATTGTGTTGTACACCAAGGGCGACACCACCAAATGAATTAAATTGGTTCACATGAATTTTTGGTTGTAAGTCGTATGTTTTCGCTGCAGATAAAATTTGATTGGAGTCATCGAGATCGAAATATCCTTTTTCACAAAATACATCGACAAAATCCGCTAAATTCTTTTGACTGATTTTTGGAAGCATCTCATTGATAATCAAGTCAATATACCCTGATTTATTAGTTTTAAATTCTTCTGGAACAGCATGAGCACCCAAAAATGTAGATTTTATTTTCAGATTTGTTTCTTGTTTTATTCGCTGAATAATTCGAAGTATTTTTAGTTCCGCATCGGCCGTTAATCCATACCCCGATTTAATTTCTAAAGCTCCAGTTCCTAATTCTATAAGATTTTGAATTCGTGCCATCGACTGTTCAAAAAGTTCATCTTCAGAAGCGTTCTGAAGAGTTTTAGCAGAATTTAATATGCCACCGCCGCGTTTCGCAATCTCTTTATAACTCAATCCATTAATACGATCTACAAATTCTTGACTGCGATTTCCAGCATAGACCACATGTGAGTGACTATCGCACCAAGATGGTAAAACTAATCTATCAGTTGCATCAATAAGTTCATCATTGTTTTGCGTTTTATAATCCGTCATTGAACCAAAATCAACAATATAATCATCTTGTATTGCCAAGAATGCATTGTCTATTTTTGGAAGGGTTTTCATCGCTTCTCCAGCCACCTTTTTTGGGCAATCTGAGCGTACTTGAAGCAGCTCTCGAATATTGATAAAAACTTTACGCATTGTTTTAATTTAACCCTCCAGTCATTTCTTCGGGTTTAACCCAAGCATCATATTCTTCTGCAGTAACATATCCCAAATTGATGGCTTCCTCGCGAAGTGTTGTACCGTTTTTGTGTGCGGTATTGGCAATCTCGGCAGCTTTGTAATATCCAATTTTTGTATTTAATGCAGTAACGAGCATCAGTGAATTGTTGAGTAATGCTTCAATAACTTTATGATTTGGTTCTATACCAGAAGCACAATGTTTTTCAAAACTTAAACAAGCATCTCCAATCAGTTGCGCCGATTGTAACAAGTTGGCGGCTAACATGGGTTTAAAGACATTTAACTCATAATGTCCTTGAGTAGCACCAACAGTTACAGCCACATCGTTCCCCATGACTTGCGCACATACCATGGTCAATGCTTCACATTGGGTGGGGTTCACTTTTCCAGGCATAATTGAGCTTCCGGGTTCATTGGCAGGAATAATAATTTCTCCAATTCCAGAACGTGGTCCAGAGGCCATCATTCGAATATCATTAGCAATTTTATTGAGTGCAACGGCTAATTGTTTTAATGCACCATGCGATTCTACAATAGCATCATGCGCGGCAAGAGCTTCAAATTTATTTTTAGCAGTAACAAATGGCAGACCAGTAAATTCTGCAATATATTTCGCGACCAACACATCATATCCTTTTGGCGTATTAAGACCTGTGCCTACTGCCGTTCCACCCAAAGCCAGTTCGCTAAGATGTTCTAATGTATTTTTTAGTGCTTTAAGTCCATGGTCTAGCTGAGAAACATAACCTGAAAATTCTTGTCCCAAGGTCAGAGGAGTTGCATCCATAAGGTGCGTCCGTCCAATTTTTACAACCTCTTTAAAATCTATAGATTTTTGGTGTAAAGTATTTCGAAGTTGTTCTACACCTGGGATTGTAACTTCTATAATTTTTTTATACCCTGCAATATGCATTCCTGTTGGGAATGTATCATTAGACGATTGTGATTTATTCACATCATCATTGGGTTGAATGGTTTTTTCGCCTTCGCCAATAGTGTTTCCAACCAATTGATGCGCTCTGTTGGCAATAACCTCATTGAGATTCATATTGCTTTGTGTTCCTGAGCCTGTTTGCCAAATGACCAGTGGAAATTGGTCGTTGTGTTTTCCGTCTAAAATTTCATCACAAACTTGAGCAATTAAATTGCGTTTTTCTTCAGACAAAACTCCTAATTCATGATTGGCAAAAGCCGCTGCTTTTTTAAGATAAGCAAATCCATAGACTACTTCTAGTGGCATAGACCCAGCAGCTCCAATTTTAAAATTGTTTCGAGAGCGCTCCGTCTGTGCGCCCCAGAGTTTATCAGCAGGGACTTGAACCTCACCCATGGTATCTTTTTCTGTTCTGAATTTCATACAAATGGCTATTAATATTACAAATTTAGGTGTTTTTAAAGAATAAGAACTAAAAAAGCCATCAAAACATTATTAGATGTCTTCAGTTTTTGGATAAAATTATTACTTTTGGAGTCCCTAAATCTAATAAAATGAACTACAAATTTTTTGCTCTACTAGCCACACTATCTATTTTTATTCTGTCCTGTCGTGACACCAAAAAAACTTCTCAAACACAAAATCCTAAACGTGTATTTAAGGGTAACGTCGTTATTGGACATGAAGCTCATAGTTTTAGCCCATGCAATAGTCAAAAAGTATATTGGATTAATGGAAATCAAAAATTTGAGCATTTAGACTCATTATATCAAAAATTTCGATACCCAACGGCCTATTCGCCTGTTTATGTTGAAATGACTGCAACGTTGGATACGGTTTCTGAGCGCATTGGCTTTGCCGAAGATTTTGATGGTTATGTTTTATTAGATTCTATTCTTAAAGTTGAAATGTTAGAGCCTTACAATGATTGTCACAAACTTTTGTCAAATACAACTGATCAAACTTTTGCAGCAGAACAAGTATCGTTTAATGTTTATAATTTTGAATTTGGAAACTATACACATACCACGGTAACGCCATTAGGATTTCTAAGGACTATTTAAAACACACTGTTTTGGGACATTTAGAAAGTGTTCAAGTCGCTGATTTAGACAAAAATGGTCTTAAAGAACTATATGTTATTTATGACACATCAAATGAAGATTTATCGGCAAAGCTTTGGATATTAAACAACGATGCCAATGATTTTGTTAATACGGTCTATATTCCAAAATTTAAGAACAAAATAGGGTATCAAGGTCATGATAGATTTACATTTTATCCCAACTATTTAAAACGAGAATTCCCTCTTTACAACGATGATGACAAAGATAAAAGGCCAACTGCAGGAACATGGGTAATTCACTATGGGCTGGAACACAAGGAAGATGGAATAACTCTTGTTGAACTTCCTGGCGCACATTGGCAGGGCGGTATTGATTGGAATTTAAATCATTCAGAAATAGATTCAAATACAAAGCGGCAATGCTTTGAATATTATGACAAAAACAATGGAAAAGCTGTTTCTAAATTAGAACTTCGTATTAATAACAACCAATTTGAAGGTCTTTATGGCTGGGATGATGGCGAAACCGATAGCTCTTATGGTATTTTAAAACATGGAATAGTTGACGGTCATTTGTATTGGGTGGAGTATCATTACAATACAGAAGGTCAGGACATGGTACAAGAAGTTGTTTTTAAGAAAATACAACAGGGATATCTTCAAGGATTTGGAGAGCTATATGAAGACAATGGGGTCTATAGAATTGACCGAAGCAAAGAAATTGATTTTGCAACAGGGCTATTTTTTAGGAAGACTGATTGCCCTTAAAAAAACTGTTAATAATTTTAAATATTTACGTTGTAAAACACCAAATGTTGCCCTATATTTGCACTAAGTTTATTTGAAAAAAACATATTATGTTCGAATTTGATCAGTATTTAGGATTTTTAACATTTATGACCATCCTCACCATAGGTTTTTGGTTGATGATTTTTTTACTCACTTTTGCCATTCCATACTGGTTATTTGGCTCAGCTTTTGAAGCCTATAAAGAAAAACGTGCTGCTAAAAAAGCCAAATTAAAAGAATAATAAAAGTTAACATTTTTATCATCTCAACCAAGCTAAAATGCTTGGTTTTTTTGTATCTTTAAACAAGAAAATATACCCAAATCTATTTCTGCACCATGAAGATTGTTTTTTCACTGTTTTAGTATTTAATTTATTTAAATCCTTATTGTGCTGTAAAGGACTGGCAGTCCATAATTTACACCAATTTGATTTTTGAAGAATAGAGTTAATATGTTTAATTTAAAAATCAAAAAAAATGAATACAACAAAACGTGGTGGAACTTGGCGTGGGAATAGAATGATTAAAAAATAATAGTTTGTTATGAAAAATATACCTTTTATTGTGAAAAATAATTTATTAATTTATTTTTTTGTTTTGTAGCAATTGCTTTGGTCAATCTGATTTTAAGGATTTGGACAACAAAAACGCAGGGTTGGTTTCTATCCTACAATTTAGTTTGGCTAAAAATTATGAGGCCCATCAGGTGGTCAACATTCCAAATGCAGGATCCCGTGGAACAGATTTGAGCGTAAGTAAATCCTTTGCCAAAAGTTTAAATGTGGTTTTGGG
>Ga0233396_1000918_pt1 | contig 13316 bp, 5 predicted proteins | sample 32DmetaG_FD_183169 | JGI IMG/M metagenome (GOLD analysis project Ga0233396, IMG submission 183169) | Seawater microbial communities from Monterey Bay, California, United States - 32D | ecosystem: Environmental > Aquatic > Marine > Coastal | place: USA: California | collected 2016-10-19 | reverse complement strand
TTCATTATCTCCAAGGGTTTTTGAAGTTAGCTCGGATGGGCCTCTTTGAGAATCAGGTAAATAGTCGTAAGTCATAAATAAATTTCCAGAATTACACATAACTGCTAATAAACCAGCAACAACTAACAAACCTGTAGTTTTAAAAAATGAAGGCATTCTTTTGGCTTTATAAAATCTAATTAGCTCACTAAATCCTAGAGGAATCAAAATCATGAAGGTGTAATAGGTAATTTGAACATGATTAGATTTCAACTCTAAACCAAGAAACAAAGCCATTAATATGGAACCTACAATAGCTTTTTTCCTGTAGGAATATATAAATGCCCCAAGAATCATTGGCATAAACGCCATTGCCATTATTTTTGAATTGTGCCCTACTGACAAACTAATAAAAAAGAAAGAGCTTAAACCAAACATAATAGACCCTACAATAGATAACCAAGGTTTTATACTCATACAAATACAAAGTATGTAGAAACCTAATAAGTATAAAAAAAGAACACTAATTGGATGTGGTAATCCAAGAGAAATGATTTTTTGGGCGTAACTCAATAAATTTGCATCATGTTTTACAGAAACTTGTGTAGCTGGCATTCCTCCAAACATAGAATTGGTCCATAAAGGCTCTTCATTATATTCTTCTCTATGATCTCTTATTTCTTTAGCTACTCCTTTATGATTGTCAATATCGTCTTGCTTTAAAGCATAACCATTTAAAACAGGTGACAAATAAGTAATAGATACGACTAAGAAAAATAAAACTGCTACTAAATGAGGGTAGTTTTCTTTAAAATTATAATTCATAAATAGAGTTTATATATTCAAATATAACAAGCTTATTAATAAAATATAACTTATTATTAATTAAGACTTACTTACTTAAGTATAAGTTTCTTTCAGAATATATCTTTCTAAAGAAGGGATCCTTCAAGTCTTTGATAAATCTTATTGCTTCTCCAGTTGATTTCATTTCAGGGCCTAATTCTTTATTTACATTGGGGAATTTGTCAAATGAAAAAACTGGAATTTTTATAGCATAACCATTTTTTTCTGGTTTAAAATCAAAGTCTTTTATTTTCTTTTTACCCAGCATTACTTTGGTAGCATAATTTACATATGGTTCTTTATATGCTTTTGCAATAAATGGAACTGTTCTTGAAGCTCTAGGATTAGCTTCAATTATATAAACAGTATCATTTTTAATAGCAAACTGTATATTTATTAATCCAACTGTTTTTAATGCTTTTGCTATTGTATGGGTATATTCCTCAATTTGTTGAATAATAAAATCACCTAAATTATAAGGTGGTAAAAGTGCATAAGAGTCGCCTGAATGTATCCCAGCAGGCTCAATATGTTGCATGATACCAATAATTTTAACATCGTCACCATCACAAATAGCATCTGCTTCTGCCTCGATAGCCCCATCTAAAAAATGATCTAGAAGGATTTGATTATCTGGCATATCCTTGAGTATGTCGACCACATGATGCTCTAAGTCTTCTTCATTAATGACAATCTTCATCTTCATTCCACCTAAAACATAACTAGGTCTAACAAGCAAAGGAAAACCCAAGTCTTTGGAGAGCTCTAAGGCTTGTTCAGCAGACTCTACAACTCCAAATTTTGGATAAGGGATATTATTATCCTTTAATAGGTTTGAAAAACTTCCTCTGTCTTCAGCCAAGTCAAGAGCCTCGTAAGAAGTTCCAAGAACTTTTATACCATATCTAGATAATTTCTCCGCAAGTTTTAGTGCTGTTTGACCTCCAAGTTGAACAATAACTCCAACTGGATTTTCGTGAAGTATAATATCGTAGATATGTTCCCAAAAAACAGGTTCAAAGTAAAGTTTATCGGCAGTATCAAAATCAGTCGATACAGTTTCTGGATTACAATTTATCATAATGGTCTCATAGCCACATTCTTTTGCAGCTAATACACCATGAACACAACAATAATCAAATTCAATTCCTTGACCAATTCTATTAGGTCCAGATCCGAGAACAATTACTTTTGGTTTATTGGTAACAATAGATTCGTTTTCTTGCTCAAAAGTTGAATAAAAATACGGTGTTTCTGCTCTAAATTCAGCAGCACACGTATCTACTAATTTGTAAACTCTTTTAATTCCTAAATCATGTCTTTTCTTGAACACTTCACTTTCTAAGCAACCAAGTAAATGACCAATTTGTCTATCTGCATAACCTTTTTGTTTCGCTTCAAATAATAATTCCTTAGGCAAATTGTTAATATCGAATGCTTCAATCTTATCTTCAATAGCTAGTAATTCTTGAATTTGTCTTAAAAACCAATCATCAATTCGTGTTTTTTCTTGAATCTTTTTAAAGGGTATTCCTAACTTAATTGCATCGTAAATATGAAATAACCTATTCCAACTTGGAAACTCCAAGCTTTTCAATATTTCATTTTGATTCTTTATCTCTTTTCCATCAGCTCCAAGACCATTTCTATTTATTTCTAAAGATTGACAGGCTTTTTGCAAAGCTTCCTGAAAAGACCTTCCTATTCCCATTACCTCACCTACAGATTTCATTTGAAGACCTAACTTTCTATCTGAACCCTTGAACTTATTAAAATTCCATCTTGGGATTTTAACAATTACATAATCTAAAGTAGGCTCAAAAAAAGCAGATGTGGATTTTGTAATTTGATTATCTAACTCATCTAATGTATATCCAATAGCAAGTTTTGCAGCTATTTTTGCAATCGGGTATCCTGTAGCTTTGGAAGCTAATGCAGAAGATCGACTAACTCTAGGATTTATTTCGATAGCAATAATATCTTCATTTTCATCATCACTAACAGCAAATTGAACGTTACATCCACCAGCAAAGTCTCCAATGGCTCTCATCATTTTAATAGCCATATCACGCATTTTCTGATACGTTTTATCGCTTAGGGTCATGGCTGGAGCAACTGTTATAGAATCACCAGTATGAATTCCCATAGGGTCCATATTTTCAATAGAGCAAATTATTGTAACATTATCATTTTTATCTCTTAATAATTCTAACTCAAACTCTTTCCATCCAATTACTGCCTTATCTATCATTACTTCATGAATTGGTGAAGCATGAAGTCCTCTATTTAATAAAGTGTCAAAATCTTTCTCACTGTGAACAAATGAAGCCCCAGAACCACCAAGGGTGTAAGAAGGTCTAATACATAATGGAAATCCAAATTTTTGAGCAATTTCCTTCCCTTGTAAAAATGATTTGGCAATTAATTGTGGTGCCATAGAGACATCAATCTCGTTCATCAATTTTCTAAAAGCTTGTCTATTTTCTGTTATTTCAATTGCATCAATATCAACTCCAATTATTTTAACATTATATTCATCCCACAAACCCACTTCATCACATTTTATACACAAATTCAAAGCAGTTTGACCACCCATTGTAGGAAGAACAGCATCAATATTATGAGAATTAAGAATTTGTTCTATGGATTCTATTTCAAGTGGAAGTAAATAGATATTATCCGCAACTACTTTATCAGTCATGATTGTAGCAGGGTTAGAATTTATTAAAGTAACTTCAATACCTTCTTCTCTTAATGATCTTGAAGCTTGAGAACCAGAATAATCAAACTCACATGCTTGACCTATAACTATAGGGCCACTTCCAATAATAAGAACTGACTTAATCGATGAATCTTTTGACATATTTAAAACTTTGAGGACGAAAATAAGTAAAAGAAGGTCAAAATATTCATGTTGTTGAAAAAAAGGCAAAAAAAAACCTCCATAAGGAGGTTTTAAAAAGTGGCGACGACATACTCTTCCAGGTGTTACCCTAGTACCATCTGCGCAATTAGGCTTAACTTCTCTGTTCGGAATGGGAAGAGGTGGACCCTAATGCAATAGTCACCGTAGCGTTAAATATTTTAGTATTTCTAGATATAATAATCATAAAGTACACAACAAACTGTCATTATTAAAAGCTTACAGGTAATTAGTACTACTTGGCTTTGCCATCACTGACTTTACACCTGTAGCCTATCAACGTCATCGTCTTTAACGACCTTTAAAAGAGATCTCATCTTGAGATGTGTTTCGCGCTTAGATGCTTTCAGCGCTTATCACAACCGAACATAGCTACCCTGCGATGCAGCTAGCGCCACAACAGGTACACTAGAGGTTCGTCCAACCCGGTCCTCTCGTACTAGGGTCAGGTTCCCTCAAATCTCTAACGCCCACAACAGATAGGGACCGAACTGTCTCGCGACGTTCTGAACCCAGCTCGCGTGCCACTTTAATGGGCGAACAGCCCAACCCTTGGGACCTTCTCCAGCCCCAGGATGTGACGAGCCGACATCGAGGTGCCAAACCACTCCGTCGATGTGAGCTCTTGGGAGTGATCAGCCTGTTATCCCCGGCGTACCTTTTATCCTTTGAGCGATGGCCCTTCCATGCGGAACCACCGGATCACTATGCTCTACTTTCGTACCTGCTCGACTTGTAAGTCTCACAGTCAAGCACCCTTGTGCCATTGCACTCTGCGTACGGTTACCAAGCGTACTGAGGGTACCTTTAGAAGCCTCCGTTACTCTTTTGGAGGCGACCACCCCAGTCAAACTACCCACCACACACTGTTCTTAATTAAAAGTTAGATATCAGATAATTGAAGGGTGGTATTTCAAGGACGACTCCACAACCCCTAGCGAGGCCGCTTCGTAGTCTCCCACCTATCCTACACATCAATTACCCAATACCAATGTGAAGTTGTAGTAAAGGTGCACGGGGTCTTTCCGTCCCGTTGCGGGTACTCGGCATCTTCACCGAGATTACAATTTCACCGAGCTCATGGCTGAGACAGTGCCCAGATCGTTACACCATTCGTGCAGGTCGGAACTTACCCGACAAGGAATTTCGCTACCTTAGGACCGTTATAGTTACGGCCGCCGTTTACCGGGGCTTCAATTCAGACCTTCGCCGAAGCTAAGCCCTCCTTTTAACCTTCCGGCACCGGGCAGGTGTCAGGCCTTATACGTCATCTTTCGATTTAGCAAAGCCATGTGTTTTTGATAAACAGTCGCCTGGGCCTATTCACTGCGGCTTACTTGCGTAAGCGTCCTTTCTCCCGAAGTTACAGGACTATTTTGCCTAGTTCCTTAGCCATGAATCACTCGAGCACCTTAGAATTCTCATCTTGACTACCTGTGTCGGTTTACGGTACGGGTAGCTATAACCTGAAGCTTAGAGGTTTTTCTTGGGAGCATGATTAGGATACTTCCGTCACCAGAAGGATCAGTTATCACTCGAATTTCAGCAAACTGGCGGATTTACCTACCAATCTATACCTACGTTCTTAGACGTGCTATTCTGTCAGCACGCGTATCTTTCACTTCTCCGTCACCCCATCGCAGTTAAAGCTAGTACAGGAATATTAACCTGTTGTCCATCGACTACCCCGTTTGGGTTCGCCTTAGGTCCCGACTAACCCCCAGCTGATTAGCATGGCTGGGGAAACCTTAGTCTATTGGTGAGCGGGTTTCTCGCCCGCTTTATCGTTACTTATGCCTACATTTTCTTTTCTAAGCGCTCCAATAATTCTTGTCGAATCATCTTCAATGCCCTTAGAATGCTCCCCTACCGATTTTTCAATCCCATAGCTTCGGTGGTATACTTATGCCCGATTATTATCCACGCCCGATCGCTCGACTAGTGAGCTGTTACGCACTCTTTAAATGAATGGCTGCTTCCAAGCCAACATCCTAGCTGTCAAAGCAATCGGACCACGTTTGGTCAACTTAGCATACACTTGGGGACCTTAGCTGATGGTCTGGGTTCTTTCCCTCTCGGACATGGACCTTAGCACCCATGCCCTCACTCCCGAGTATATTTCATAGCATTCGGAGTTTGTCAGGGGTTGGTAGGCGGTGAAGCCCCCTAGCCCTATCAGTAGCTCTACCTCTATGAAACTCAACCTCGAGGCTGCACCTAAATGCATTTCGGGGAGTACGAGCTATTTCCTAGTTTGATTGGCCTTTCACCCCTACCCACAACTCATCCAAAGACTTTTCAACGTCAACTGGTTCGGTCCTCCATTCCGTGTTACCGGAACTTCAACCTGGTCATGGGTAGATCACAAGGTTTCGCGTCTACCGCACCTAACTAAAACGCCCTATTCAGACTTGCTTTCGCTTCGGCTGCGTCAATTAATGACTTAACCTTGCTAGATACGAGTAACTCGTAGGCTCATTATGCAAAAGGCACGCAGTCACCCCGAAGGGCTCCTACAGCTTGTAAGCGTATGGTTTCAGGAACTATTTCACTCCCTTGTTCAGGGTACTTTTCACCTTTCCCTCACGGTACTTGTTCGCTATCGGTCTCTCAGTAGTATTTAGCCTTACCAGATGGTCCTGGTAGATTCAGACAGAATTTCACGTGTTCCGCCCTACTCAGGATACTGCTAGGTAGTTAAATTATTTCGTGTACAGGATTCTCACCTTCTATGATTAAACTTTCCAGATTATTCCACTATAAATTAACAGTCCACATTGCAGTCCTACAACCCCATATATGCCGAAACATTTATGGTTTGGGCTGTTCCCTTTTCGCTCGCCGCTACTAGGGGAATCACTTTTGTTTTCTTTTCCTCTGGTTACTTAGATGTTTCAGTTCACCAGGTTGGCTTCAATTGATGACTAGTCTTCAACTAGCCGGGTTTCCCCATTCGGAAATCTACGGATCAAAGGATATTTGCTCCTACCCGTAGCTTATCGCAGCTTATTACGTCCTTCATAGCCTCTGAGAGCCAAGGCATCCGCCATACGCCCTTAATTTGCTTTTTAATAAGTAACAATTTGTTATGTACTTTTTATGATTATTAATATTGAAATACGTCAAAGAACTTCAACTCATTTGAGTTTAGTGGAGAATATCGGAGTCGAACCGATGACCTCCTGCGTGCAAGGCAGGCGCTCTAGCCAGCTGAGCTAATCCCCCTAGCGTAGTCCCTCGCAGATTTGAACTGCGGACCTCTACATTATCAGTGTAGCGCTCTAACCAACTGAGCTAAGGGACTATAATAATAGCCACGGAGTTCAGTAGTAAGAACTGAGCTATTGGGTGAGTTAAAATATAATATTGAAGTAAGAAAAAAAGACCAACATCCTAAAATTTGAATACTCTAGAAAGGAGGTGTTCCAGCCACACCTTCCGGTACGGCTACCTTGTTACGACTTAGCCCCAGTTACTAGTTTTACCCTAGGCAGCTCCTATATGGTTACCGACTTCAGGTACTCCCAGCTTCCATGGCTTGACGGGCGGTGTGTACAAGGCCCGGGAACGTATTCACCGCGCCATGGCTGATGCGCGATTACTAGCGATTCCAGCTTCATAGAGTCGAGTTTCAGACTCCAATCCGAACTGAGATAGGTTTTAGAGATTAGCTCCTTGTCGCCAAGTGGCTGCCCTTTGTACCTACCATTGTAGCACGTGTGTGGCCCAGGTCGTAAGGGCCGTGATGATTTGACGTCATCCCCACCTTCCTCACAGCTTGCACTGGCAGTTTTCTTAGAGTCCCCGGCCGAACCGCTGGCAACTAAGAATAGGGGTTGCGCTCGTTATAGGACTTAACCTGACACCTCACGGCACGAGCTGACGACAACCATGCAGCACCTTGCATTCCGTCCGAAGAAAGATTGGTTTCCCAATCGTTCGTTATGCATTTAAGACCTGGTAAGGTTCCTCGCGTATCATCGAATTAAACCACATGCTCCACCGCTTGTGCGGGCCCCCGTCAATTCCTTTGAGTTTCAACCTTGCGATCGTACTCCCCAGGTGGATTACTTATCACTTTCGCTTAGCCACTGACAGTGTATCGCCAATAGCGAGTAATCATCGTTTACGGCGTGGACTACCAGGGTATCTAATCCTGTTCGCTCCCCACGCTTTCGTGCATTAGCGTCAATACTAACATAGTAAGCTGCCTTCGCTATCGGTGTTCTATGACATATCTAAGCATTTCACCGCTACATGTCATATTCCGCCTACTTCTATTAGATTCAAGAAATCCAGTATCAATGGCAATTCTACAGTTAAGCTGCAGGCTTTCACCACTGACTTAAATTTCCGCCTACGCACCCTTTAAACCCAATAATTCCGGATAACGCTCGCACCCTCCGTATTACCGCGGCTGCTGGCACGGAGTTAGCCGGTGCTTATTCGAATAGTACCGTCAGCCCTCTACACGTAGAGGGGTTTCTTCCTATACAAAAGAAGTTTACAACCCGTAGGGCCGTCATCCTTCACGCGGCATGGCTGGTTCAGACTTTCGTCCATTGACCAATATTCCTCACTGCTGCCTCCCGTAGGAGTCTGGTCCGTGTCTCAGTACCAGTGTGGGGGATCATCCTCTCAGAACCCCTAAACATCGTAGTCTTGGTGAGCCATTACCTCACCAACAAACTAATGTTACGCATGCCCATCTTCTTCCACCGGAGTTTTAAATATTTAAACATGCGAATAAATATTATCATAAGGTATTAATCCAAATTTCTCTGGGCTATTCCTTAGAAGAAGGTAGGTTGCATACGCGTTACGCACCCGTTCGCCACTCGTCAGCAAAAAGCAAGCTTTTTCTGTTACCGTTCGACTTGCATGTGTTAAGCCTGCCGCTAGCGTTCATCCTGAGCCAGGATCAAACTCTCCATTGTAATTATAACTTTAAGTTTTGTTGAAACAAATCTCAGGGTTTGCTAGTCTTTTAATTCTATACTTCAATAATTCAAAGAACTTAAAAATTTTTTCAATGAGATTAAACTCATTTTCCCGAAGTAAAACCTCTTTTGGTATTACAATCGGCCGGCAAAGATAATTTAATATTTAAATCAAACAAGGGAAAATATAAAAAAAATAAAAATTTAATTTCTCTTGAATCTAACATTAATACTTAAATAACTTTTTCGGGGTGCAAACATACTATGATTTCTTATAAAGACAAACTATTTTTGCCTTAAATATTTAATATTTAACACAGGTAGATTTATCTTGCTGAAAATCAGCATTCAAGGATTACTTTTAGATACTCTTATAACCTGCCCATTAATGATATTTGAGGCAGACTTTGCAAATTCAACTATAAAAGAAGCCATTTCATGAGCTTTAGTATCTGCAACATAACCTGGAAATGCATTATTTAACATTTCAGTTTCAACAGCTCCTAAAGCTAAAGCATTGACTTTAATTTGTTCTGATTGCAATTCAACAGCTAGACATTCAGTAAATACAGACAGAGCTGCTTTTGAAGAACTGTACAAAGATAGCCCTGGGAATTTTGAAGTGTAATTAATACCACCCATACTTGATATATTAATAATCTGCCCATTAGCATTTGAAAGTTTTTTAACTAAAAGTTGAGATAAATTAAATGCTCCCCAAAAGTTGACATCCATTAACTCTCTATATTCATCGTATTTTATCTCACTAAAAGGCTTATTAATAAGATGACCAGCGTTATTTACAAGTACATCAACCTTACTATCCTTAATAAAATCATTAATATCTTTCTGATTAAGATTAACAACATCTTTAGTGAGGTAATTAAAATTCGCAGGATTTGTTAGACTTGATTTAAGCGATTCTAACTTTTCACTATTTCTAGAGATACCATAAACCATATGGTTTTTACTCCAAATTTTAACTAGCTCATGACCAATCCCCTTTGAACAACCTGTTATTACTATATTCATAAAAGTATATTTATTAATAATTTATCTCAAAAATCAAAATCAACAGTTACTTCTGCACTAGCAGGGTGAGCTTGGCATGACAATATATACCCATCTTCAACTTCTTGATCTGAAAGTGCATAATTTGCATCCATAGTTACTTTTCCTTTGGTAACCTTAGCTTTACAGGTACAACAGACTGCTCCTTTACAAGAAAATGGGACATCAAGATCTTGCTCCATTGCTGCATCAAGAATAGAATCTCCATCCTTATTTAAGTCAAAATCAACTTCTTCATCATCACAAATAACAGTGACTTTAGAATTACCATCAAAATCTTCATTTAAAGTTTCTGCTGTTACTTCTTCATCCTTTTTAACTGGTGTTGTGAATAGTTCAAATTTTATTTTTTCTTTATCTACACCTAAGGACTCTAAAGCTTTCTTAGACGAAAAGATCATTTCTTCTGGCCCGCATAAAAAGAAAGCATCAGCATTTAAAAACGACATTTCAGTCCTCATCAAATCCAATGCCTTTGATTCATTTATTCGACCATTATATAATTTTTTTTCGGCATCTTCTCTTGTAAAAATAAATTTTGTAGAAATATTTTCATTAGAGAGTGAATTAATATCCTCTTGAAACATAATATCCTTTCTTGTCTTATTTGAGTAGAACAATAAAAATTCACTTTTTATCTCATTGTGACTTATTTCTTTTATCATTGAAAGTATTGGTGTAATTCCAGATCCAGCAGCAAAAGCAACAAATTTTCTTGTGTTTTTAGGATCAATATTTTCTAATTTGAAATTTCCTTGAGGAGCAGAAATCTCAACATAATCACCGACACTTAATTTTTCGTTCATGAAATTAGACACTTTACCGCCTTCCACTTTTTTAATCCCTATAGTTAGTTTTTCGGACCTAGAAGAACTAATAGAGTAAGATCTTCTACAATCCTCTCCGTCAACATTAACTTTAATAGTAATGTATTGACCAGGCACATACCGGAAATCATCATGGTATTTGCTATCAATATCAAAGGAAATAGAAACTGAGTCATGAGTTTCTCTTTTAATTTGACTTACTTTAAAGGAATAAAATTGTGCCATTCTATTTATTTATTAATTTGTGCGAAAATCGTAATAATTTTTTTAATAAGAATTCTTGTTCATTAAATAACTAAAATTTAAATTATGAAATACAAAAATATTTTATTTGAAACTCAAGATAATATTGCAGAAATTAAACTTAATAGGCCCCAGCTTTTAAATAGTTTCAACTACGAAATGGCTGATGAATTTTTAGATGCCTTAAAAAAATGTGATAAAAACAAAAAGATTAGAACTATTGTAATTACTGGTATCGGAAGAGGATTTTGTGCAGGACAGGATTTGGAAGAAGCAACTAGGAAAAATGGACCTACAATTGATGCTATAATTGACCACACTTATAACCCAATTATAAAAATGATTACCAGCATAGAAAAACCTATTATTTGCTATGTTAACGGGATTGCAGCTGGAGCAGGTGCCAATCTAGCTATTTCTTGCGACATTACTTTTGCCGCAAGTTCTGCAAAATTTATTCAATCATTTATAAATATTGGTTTGGTTCCCGATAGCGGAGGAACTTATAATCTTCCAAGACTTATTGGAAAACAGAAAGCAGCTGGTCTAATGTTCAGTGGTGAAAAACTATCATCTGCAGAAGCTGAAAAAATTGGGATGATATACAAGTGTGTAGATGATGAAAATGGATATCAATTAACTTTAGATTTTGCAAAAAAAATAAGCAATAAGCCAACAAAATCAATAGGTCTGATTAAAAACATGATAAACCTAAGTAATAAAAATAGTCTTTCCGAACAATTAGAATTAGAAAAAAAATATCAAATTACAGCAGCAAATTCTACTGATCATAAAGAAGGTGTAAAAGCATTCTTCGAAAAACGAAATCCTAAATACGTAGGAGAATAAATTTATTCTACCAAATTCATTTCATTAACTAGGTGTCCTGCTCCGGCATAAATATCTATTACCCAAAGAACATACCTTATATCCACCATTATATTACGACATATATTTTCATCAAATAAAACATCGCTCATAGTACTTTCCCAAGTTCTATCAAAATTAATTCCTACCAATTGACCCTTAGAGTCAAGAGCTGGACTACCGGAATTTCCTCCAGTCGTATGGTTAGAACCTAAAAAACATATATTTAGAGTTCCGTTAGCACCATATCTGCCGTATTTTTTTTCATCATAAAGATTCTGTAATCTAGTTGGAATTTTAAAGTCGGCCTCTCCTGTGTTATATTTATCAATTATTCCATCAATTGTTGTAAACCAATCGTATGACATTCCATCTCTTGGGTTAGAACCTTCAACTTTACCATAGGTGAGTCTCATAGTTGAATTTGCATCAGAGAAAAAAGTTTTTTCTGGAAAACTTTCCATTAGACTTTTTAAATATTTGCCCATAAGAATTTGATGTTCTTCTTCTAGTTTTCTGTATTGAGGAAGAATATCATTCAAAAAATGATTGTATAAATTGGATGCAAAATCAACAATAGGATCTTTTTCTAAATATTTTACAAAGGATTTTTTATTTGAATTTAGAACTTTAAGAGTGGACTCTAAAGTAGTAAGTTTACTTTTTTCAAAGAGATTATTTACAAATGAATTCTCATTATCAAATTTTTGGAGTGCAGAAATCATTAGAGGATCTTTTAAATCATCTACTAAATGCTTAAGATAAATAGGAATTAGAGATTTAAAAACTTCTTTATCTACATTGGCATCGTAATTTTTAAAATAATTTATACTATTTTTTTGCTTGTTTTTGATTTTACTTTCAAATTCCTCTGCATCTTTAAGCTTTTCAATACCATTAGAAAAACGAATAATTTCAGGTCCGTAATACCATAATTCTATGAAAAGACTGTAAGCTAATTGGTATTTTATTTTTTGCTCTTCCAATTTAAAAAGTTTATCTAAGAGCAATTGATTGGAAGGGTTTTTCTCAACCCATTTCTTTTCTTCAGAACGCTTTTTACCCACTGCTTGCTTTTTCCTCAAACCTAAATCTTGACCTATCCATTTCTTGTAAGCATTACTAACTCGAGATTGTTTTGATGCATATTTTATGAAATTTGACTCGCTTAAATCCATATAGGCATCTATATGTTTTAAACTATTTTTTCTCATTTCTATTCTAGCTGGTAATATTATATTTATATAATTATTTACGGCATTTGAAGTTAAATATTGTTCGGTTTTTCCAGGGAATCCAAACACCATACTAAAATCATTTTCTTTAACTCCACTTACTTTTACATCTAAAGCAACAGGTGCATTGTAAGGAATATTATTTTCGGAAATTTCTGCTGGTTCATTTTCTTCATTGGCATAAATTCTAAAAACTGAAAAATCACAAGTATGTCTTGGCCAGACCCAATTGTCAGTGTCCCCACCAAACTTTCCCATTGAACTTGGAGGGGCGCCAACTAATCTTACATCCTTATAAGTCTTGGAGGTTATCAAGTAATACTTATTTCCATAAAAAAATGGCTTAACTACATATTTATAGTTTGGCTGATTCCCGTTTTGACTT
>Ga0233396_1000906_pt1 | contig 13380 bp, 8 predicted proteins | sample 32DmetaG_FD_183169 | JGI IMG/M metagenome (GOLD analysis project Ga0233396, IMG submission 183169) | Seawater microbial communities from Monterey Bay, California, United States - 32D | ecosystem: Environmental > Aquatic > Marine > Coastal | place: USA: California | collected 2016-10-19 | reverse complement strand
AAATTTTGGAACAGGCAACCCTATGTACACAAAAATTGCTGATGAATATCGAGAGAGAAACAAAGTCTTTGGTGAAACAATGACAAAGAAATCTTTTTGTATGAGATTTGGTATTATTTAACAATAAATATTGAGTGTGATATTCTAATAAAATAAATCATAAAACTTAATAATAAATCAATATAAAATAAATGGAGAGTTTGTTAAAATTTATAATATTTGGGCTGATATTTGCAGGCCTGTCTGCATTATATAATTATATATTTGATAAGGATAAATTAAATAAAAATGATCGAAAACTATCCAACACTAATCACAAATATGATCGTTATATTAAATTTGGAAATCCTGGTCAAAGGCATGGAGGAATTGCAGGTGTATACAATGTAGAAGAAATCAATGGTAATTTTGCTGTTGATGGGAAAGGTGTTTTATTTGTTGAAATGGAAAGAGAAGATGGAACACATTTTATGAGAAAATATGACTCATCAGATAAAGACTATATAATTTCAAAAGATCCCGGATTTCAATCTAGGTCAATTTCAGAAAAGCAAACTTCTAAAAAATGGAATGGGAATGAGACTAATTCAGAAAAAGAAGAATATTTAAATAAAACAAGTAAAGTTAATACAAAGTTACTATATGATTTAAGAGAAGAATATTTTAAACTTGATGACAACAATAACTATTCTGAGGCAATAAAAAAATTAACACAAATTATTGAACAAATTCCTGTTTTGAAAGGCCAATCTATAGTCGCATATACAGATCCAAGGGATTTATTAAATGGAATATTATTAGAAGAAATATATTTCAATAGATCACAATTATATTCAAAATTAAACTTAATTGAAGATGCAAAAAATGATTTAATCAAAGCTGTTAATTCAAATCCCGGCAGAAAGGAACCAATTATTCATCATCACTTAGGATGTGCTATGATTCAGTGTGGAGATTTTACATCATGTATTGAGCACTTTAATATAGCATTAGAAAAAGATCCTCAATATTATGATTCGTATTATATGAGAGCTGTAGCTTATTCTAGTGATAAATCTGAACTAAGAGATATTAATAAAGCTAAAAATGATCTAAACAAATATCTTGAACACAACCCTGATGATAATGCTGCAAATAAATTATTAAATTTCTTACAATAAAACATTAAGATTTTATTTAAATCATTTTTCTATAGGGTAAATTTAAAAAAAAAATAATTCAAGGAGTAGAGAGGAGTGAAATTGAAGTGTTTTTTGGGGAGGGGATTAAATTGTTGTATTTTAATTTAACTATACTATTTTTAGTACCTTTACCACGCATCAGGAACGTATATTTACGTACCAACCGACTTACTCGAAGCACGGTGGTTTAGCATGCGGGAATTCTCCAAAATAAACGAGCAACCCACATTCTTTCTTGTTGCAATTTATGAATCATTTAAATTGTAAAACAATGAAAACAAATCCAAACAATTCTAAAGCGTCTAAAGAGACCAAACAAGTACAAGTGAAATTTTTTAAAAAAGCCTCTATTTTTGATCAAATAGATGTTGAAAGCTTAGCGCTATTTCGAGAAATGATGGCTGATCGGTTTGGATCATATTATGATGAGGATTTATAAAAATTACTGATTGGAATATTCAGTTTAAAAAATTATATTTGAAGAAATTGCTTGAGTGTTTCATTTTCATAATATTAAACAGGTTCCATAAACTTGATAGATTATTATATATTGTTCAATGATGGTATTAAAAATCTTGAACCATAATATGGTATTATTTTTACTATGAATTAGTTTTAAAATAAATTAATTTTTATATTATATGGATTTGAACACATAGATATTGAAATTATATGACTAAAATACCAATTATAGATTTATTTGCTGGCCCAGGAGGGCTTGGTGAGGGTTTTATGTCGCTTAAAAATGACCAAGGCAATTCTATTTTTGACATTAAACTTTCAATTGAAAAAGATATTAATGCACATAAAACTTTAACATTAAGGAGTTTCTACCGACAGTTTGTCAAAAACAACAAACAAGTACCAAAGGAATATTATGATGCCTTAATGGAATCCGATTTGTCTAAAAGAGAAATTCTGATTGAAAAAATGTTTGATTTTTTTAAAGAAGGAACAATAGCAAGAGAAGAAGCTAGACTAATAGAATTAGGTTCTGATAAATGGCCTGCAAAAAAAGTAGATAAAATTATTAAAAATCAATTGGGTGATAATAACGAATGGGTTCTTATTGGAGGACCTCCTTGTCAAGCTTATTCTAATGTTGGAAGGTCCAGAGTTGGTGGTATTAGTAAAGAAGATCATAGGGTTTATTTGTATGAGGAATATCTTAGGATTATACAAAAACATAAACCAGCAGTTTTTGTTATGGAAAATGTAAAGGGACTTCTATCTGCTAAAGTTGACGATGAAAAAGTCTTTGACTGGATGAAAAGAGATTTAAAAGTTGGAGACAATTACGAAATATTTTCATTAGTTAAACCTGTAACTAAAGATTCAGATTTTTTGATTAAATCAGAAAAATATGGTGTACCTCAAATGCGTCATAGAGTTATTATTTTAGGAATTAGAAAGGATTACAGACATCAAGGAGATTATTTAAATGAGAAAAATGAGGTTACACTAAAATCAGTAGTTGGTAATTTGCCAAAAGTTAGAAGTGGGTTGAACAGGAGTTTTTCACATTATCACCCAACAGAAGTTTATGAGAATGGTAATCCCAAGCGTTTATACAAAAATATTACAGATACTAGTGTTAATTGGCTAAGGGAAATGTCAAAAAACATTGATCAAATAAAAGTATGGGGAGAATTAAAATTAAACGGACTTTCTGATGGCCCAAAAGAAATAGTTTTAGGTAAAGGTTCAGAATTTGTTAAAGCTAGTAACACGATTTCTAGAAACCATATTCTAAAGGATTGGTATGTTGATAAAAGGCTAAAGGGAGTTGTAAATCATGAGTCTAGAACACATTTAACACAAGACTTAATGCGATATTTATTTGCAAGTCTTTATGTAGAAAAAAATAAAAGATTTCCACGTTTAAAAGATTTTGCAGAGCACAGTAAAGACCTATTACCTGACCATGCCAATGTTGCAACTGGTAAATTTGCTGATAGGTTTAGGGTCCAAGTTCCTGAAAAACCCGGAACTACAGTAACTAGTCATATTTCTAAAGATGGACATTATTTTATTCATTATGACGCATCACAATGTAGATCTTTAACGGTAAGAGAAGCTGCTCGTATCCAAACATTTCCAGATAATTATCTTTTTAGAGGAAGTAGAACAGCTCAATATCATCAAGTTGGTAATGCTGTGCCTCCTTATTTGGCATATCAAATATCTGAGATAGTTTTTAATATTTTAAAAAAATGAAAGAAATATTAGAATTTGTTAATAAACATAATTTTTTAAAAATGGGTGATTTTAAATTTAGCCCATTAATGGAAATTTGTTCTGGTATTTCTTTAGAATATTGTAAAAAATTCAATAATGATAAATGTAAAAAACTACCACTTTTTTTATGTTTACCAGATAGAGATAGTGCATCTCTATGGACAGCTATTTCTATTTTAAACAATTATTATTTTGAAGATTATGTAAATAATGAGGTTGATGGTTTTTCTTTCAAAAAAAAACAAAAAGTGAAAATCTTTAATTCCATTGCGCAAATTGAAAGAATAAGTAATGAAAAAATTTTTTTAAAATTTAAGGATCAAAAAGGCATCCCAATTAATAAATTACGAGGACAACTTAGTCCAGTAAAAGACTCTCGTGCACTTAGTACAAAAAAAAGATTCGATATTAATTATAAAAAGTACAAAACTGATAGAAATGCAATTTCTAAAATATTAATTCCTAATGAACCCGGAGTAGTTAATCAAAATAATCTTAATTCGAAGGTGCTACTTATAGCTGGTCATGGAGGTGTGAAAGAACTGAAAAGCAAACTCAAAGAAGGTGTGATTTACGAAACACCTTTGACAAAGATTTATCAAGAGGATAAAAACATTAATATTAAAGCAAACCTCCAAATTTTTAAAAAATATTTTGATCAAAAAGAAATTAAAAGTTTAGAAAAATTTAATGATTTCATTAAAAGTTTAATCAAAATTATTGATATTGATGATGCAAAAGAAGATTTATTAAAAATAAGTAATGAGATAGAAAAAACTAAAGGTATCTCTGAAAAATTGAATATTAAGATTGAAGCTTTTTTTCAAGATTATGAAGACGAATTTCCTAAAAAGATAAATTTTCTAAGAGCTAAATATCCCGGAATAGTTGAGTCATTTCCAAAAAATATAAGGTCTTTAGTTGTAAATGACATTAATCAATTACTTGAATATCCAGAGACCGTAGCTGGGTTTTTGGATAAAGGTATTCCTGTAATTTTTATTATTGATAGAAATATTACTAACAATTCTAATTTAGATTTATATGATCAAATCTTTAAATCGAATCCAGATTATTTTCGTTTTAATTTTAATAAGTCAAAAGTCAATGAATTATTAGATTTAGATATCGAAACTGAATTTATTGACGAAGAATTATGGATTAAATCAAAAAGATATGCTGAGCAAACCATAAGTATAGAAGTAACTAAAGGTTCTGAGTTAGATTTATTGGCCCCATTACTATTAGATCACATTAAAGAGATGGATGAGTTTGAGTTGTTTCAGAAAGCATTTTTTAATTATTTCTATCCTGCACTATATTCAATAAAAAACTCAAAAAACAATTCTGAAAGTGTACAAAAATTACTTAGAAAGTTTGATCACTTTTATCAAAATATTAAAAGTGTGTTACCGGAAAAAATAGCGATTAATTTTACTCGAGCTATTGATATTGCTAAAAACTCTACAATAAACACAAAACCAATTGATATTACTGAAACAGTTTTTTCTCAACTATTACCTAGCCAAACTAATGATTATCAATTCATACCTTCCGAATCTACTAAAATAAACTTACCTAAGCTAGATGTTGAGAAAATTGCATTTACTGGTTACCCTTATTCAGAATATAGGGGAAAGTATTTATTAAATGCCACTATTGTTCACTTTATTCCTCAAATTGAAATAATGTGCTGGCCTAATGAAGCTTCGCTTACCTATAATTATTTAAGACGAAGAATTAGAGCTGGTTATTTTTCAGATAACTTAGATAAGATTGTCGACATTAAAAGTAATTGTTTAATTAAAAATGAAGATGACTTTGAGCAGGAAATTAATAGTTATTTTGCTAAGGTTGAATATGAAAATACTGGTGATCAAGAAGATTCCATTGAATTTATTCATACCTTTAAATATAAAGGTTATGGAGTTGAGAGTGATAATAGTGATTTTTATGTTGTTAAGTGTGATGTACTTAATTTTACCGATGATTCATTTATGTTTTTACCTCACAGAAGTAAAATACTTACGCAATCTGAAGATTATAACGGAAATTTAAAGATTTCTAAATTAGGCATGAATGATCTAAAAGTTGGTGATGTTATATTCAAGTACATAAAGGATAGGCATACTATGAGAGATATAGCAAAATCAATTAAAATTTTGACAGAACACTTTGATAGATTAGAGTATTGGAAAGTTGTTTTAGATAGTCTTTACGAGTCATGCAACAATAATATAGAACAACTTAAGCTTTTGTTAGAAGTGACAAAAGCTAAAAATCAATTAAATAAAGGAAATCCATCAAGATCATCTTTAAAAAATTGGCTATTTGATGATGAATTTTTAAAACCTGAAAACGATAATTTGAAGTTGATTTTATTAGCTAATGGTGATATAGAAATTGATAAAAGGCTTAAGCAATTAGACGAATCATATCAAAATATCCTTAGGTTTACTATTAGCTTGAGTTCACAAATAAAAAAACAAATTGCGATTCAACTTAAATCTAAATCTTTAAGTGAATTGGACGTAAATATTAATGGTAATAAAATTTTAATACAAGCTAGAAAAATTATTTCTATTGAGAGAAACAGTTTTGAAGTTGAATACCGTAATACAAGAAAAATATTATGTTGATACCTGATAATAGAATAGAATTTGAATCAGATGGTGAAAGAATACTGTATAAAAAATTTAAACTAGACGGCTCTACTAAATCTATGTATATTCTTCATTCCGTATTTACGAGTCATCACATAAAAAACATGTCTGGTGAATTAGACTTTCTAGTGCTAGCTCCAAATCATGGTTTTTTTACTATTGAAGTAAAACATGGGGGGGTTTCTAGAAAAAATGGTGATTGGTGTTTTACAAACAGATACGGTGAGACCAAACGCAATGGAACTGGCCCATTTGAGCAACAAAGTAAAACAATGAATTCAATCAGAAAATATATCATCAATAAAATAAAACATAAAAAAGAGATGCGCGATCGTTTTGAGAGAATTTTGTGGGGATCAGGGGTTGCTTTTACCAGCATGAAAGAATTTATCGATTTTGGTCCTGAAGGACATTCATGGCAGGTACTTACTAAAAATGGCTTAAATCTACCAATTGGTTCATATATTTCAACTTTAAGTAAAGGAGCTCACAGAGAACACTCCTCAAAAGGCTGGTATGATGTAAATAAGGCTAGACCAACAAAAAAAGATTGTGAAGACTTAGTAAAGATACTTCGTGGTGATTTTGATATCAACTACTCTGAAATAAATCGAATGATTGATAATGAGTCCAGGATTGAAGATTACACAAAAGAGCAGTTTTCGATGCTAGATTTTGTAAACTTTAATCCCAGATGCCTCATTACTGGAGGTGCGGGTACGGGAAAGACATTAATGGCTTTGGAAGTTGCAAAGCGTAAAACTTCACAAAATTTAAATGTTGGACTATTTTGTTTTAATAAACGCTTAGGTGAAAAGTTGGCTAATTCCACAAATCATATTACTACAAATAAAGAATCGATAATATTTTGTGGTACGCTACACAAGTATATGCTAAATCATACAAATCCCATACATCCAAAAAACATCGAAGATCAAAATCAATTTTTTTCAGAAATATTACCATTGAATTTTTTAATCGAAAATGATGATATTGAAGAAAATCAAAAATTAGATTTTCTTATTCTCGATGAAGCACAAGATCTAATTACTCAAAATTACTTGGAAGTATTCGATTCGATATTAAAAGGAGGTATAAGAAACGGGAATTGGATAATGTTTGGTGATTTTTCAAATCAAGCCATTTATTCAGATGATTCAATAAAAATTTATGAAATACTAAATTCATATTCATCATTTATTAGGTTCCCACCACTAAAAATAAACTGTAGAAATACAAAAAAAATTGCCGAACAAAATACATTATTGACAGGTGTAGAATTACCAGAATTCACTTCTAGAAATCACGAAGGAAATACTGTTAGTTGTAAATACCCAAAGACAAAAGACCATCCAAAAGAAATTCAAGACATACTTTTAGGTATCGAAAAAAGAGGGATTCCAATGAGTAAAGTGACTTTGTTATCACCGAAAAGAATTGAGAATTCAGTTTTAAATGAAAATGATTTTGTACTAAAAATGATTGAAAAAGGAGTTCAGCACAGCACAATTCAATCGTTTAAAGGACTCGAGAATACGATAATTCTTCTTTATGATTTTGATGACCTTACTTCAACTCAAATGCAAAAGTTGTTATACGTAGGGATTTCTAGAGCTACACAAGAATTATACATGGTGTTAGATAAAATGCTTGAAGCATCGGTAAAACAATTGATAGGTGATAATTACCAAAAACTATAAAATCATGAATATTAGAGACGAAATTGTAGATGCTGTTCATAAAGAAATCGTTGGTCCAGATCCTTCCCCAAAGTATAAGGATGAAAAAACTGGAGAGGAAATTTTATTGGCAAGTGTTCATGGCTCTCCCAAATCTAGATATGGTGCTGGGATGTTATACCCTCAGCAAACTATAAATAATGAAGAAGTAGACTCAGAAAACAAGGATGACCACAATGATGATTTAGTTCTTGAGGAAGGTTATGAAGGTGAAGGGATTAAGGGAAAAAGGACCAATGTTGGATTTGGTGACGAACAAGATGAAGAACCTGTTGGTATGGCAAATCAATATTTACCATCAGCAATGGGCTTTACCGTGCGTTTTAGGGTTCAAGATAATGATGAAATAAAATTATTGATTCGTTCTGCTTATTACGTTAAAGCAAAAGATAAAAAACAACAAAAACAATTAGATAAAGAAGGTCTGATAGTTACAAACACTTTCGAATCTGATTATTGGACAAGAAGGCCAATAAATCCTGAACCCATACTTCTAAATTTAAACTCTTTAATCCCACAGAATAAGAAATCCTATGATAAAGTAATAAATCAAAGTGCAAATGGTTCGGATTGGCTTAAATTAAGAGTATTCGATCGGACTACCTCAAGTGACAGAGAAGAAAATTTACTTACTTATACATTCGTTTTAATAAATTCTCTCCATTCTGTTACAGATGATAGTACTAATCCAAATAAAATTTTATATCAAAATGAGCTTACACTAACAACCGAGAATGCATCTTTAATAGTTCCTTACAAAGAGAAGGAATTAAAAAATGATACTAATGAAGAAAAAAAAGAGTATACTCCATAGGACACGGTACATCTGTAGATTGGAAAGTTGAAGAAAACAATAGTTCCAATTATGAGATAGTAAAACAGGTTAAAACTTCAGTAATTCCAGTTTATGATCTGTCTCAAGTTGCTCCAACAGCCCATGTTAATTTAAGTATGTTAGAGCTTTCTGATATAGGTGATTGGGAAAAAGCAAAAGAGAGTTTGAAAATTTTAAAAGAAAGGTATAAATCTTGGATTGAACAAAAAGACACACTATCTAATAGTGCTGAATTTGAAAATTATAGAGTAGCCGCAAAATCAAATATTGAAAAATGTAAAATATCTCTTTCAAGAATAGATAAAGGAATTGAACTTTTATTGAAAACTGATGTAAACTCTGACTTGGTTAAGTGTTTTAGGTGGATGAATCGTGCTATGATATGGCAGCAGCAGAGATCTAAGGCAAAAATTAGGAAATGGCAAAAAACGGGAAAAGGTAAAAACGTAACCCTAACATTAGATTATCTAGATGATGAATCAAAAACGACAACATTTGATTCTTTGGTAAAATTTCACAAGGGAAAATACAATGGTAAATGGAGACCATTCCAATTAGCATTTGTTCTAATGAATATAGAGTCTATAATTAATCCCAAGTCGAAGGAACGAGAGATAGTTGATTTGATTTGGTTTCCAACCGGTGGAGGTAAAACTGAAGCCTATTTGGGGTTAACCGCATTTAATATTTTTTACAGAAGAATAAAAGGTAAAAAGACATCTAATTGGGATTATTATGGTGGGACTACTGTCTTAATGCGATATACATTAAGATTATTGACCACGCAACAATATGAAAGAGCCGCATCATTAATATGTGCTTGTGATTTAATCCGAATAGAAAATAAAGAGCTACAAGAAAAAGAGTTCAAACATGGAGAATTAGGAGAAGAACCAATCTCTATTGGTTTATGGGTTGGTGGATCTTCAACACCAAATAAGGTTTCTGATGCTAGGGCGCAGCTTAATAAGCTGATAAAAGATCCTAAAGAAGAATATAATTTTGTGGTTATGAAATGCCCGTGCTGTGCCACACAGATAGGCAAAGTTGATGGTATAACTTCTTTTGACAGTGAATCTATCAGGATTAGAGGGCTTCATAAAAAAGATGGAAAAACCGGTGAAGTTTATTTTCAATGTGGTAATAGTTATTGTGAGTACTCAGATATTCCATTGCCACTTCAAGTTGTCGATGATTCTATTTATGAAAACCCACCTACCTTGCTTTTAGGAACTGTTGATAAGTTCGCAATGATTCCATGGAAAAAAGAAGCAGGTAATTTATTTGGTTTTAGAAAAAATGATAAATCCGACACATATCGGATTTGTCCTCCTGAATTAATTATTCAAGATGAATTGCACTTGATAGCTGGTCCATTAGGTACTATGGTTGGTTTATATGAGACCATGGTTCAAACTCTATGTAACGATTACAATAAAACCAAACCACCTTTTATTTCTTTGGATGCAAGTACATTCTCTCCACCCAAAGTTATAGCTTCCTCTGCAACGATAAGTAGAGCGTATGAACAGGTTAAGAATTTATATGCTATCGAAGGTAAGGATAAAGTCAGTATTTTTCCTGCACAAGGTCTTGAGTTTGGTGATACTTGGTTTTCTGAAGAAAAATCCTCAAATGAATTAGATGAAGCTGGCATTCAATTATATCCGGGAAGAAGATATGTTGGGATACTAGCATCAGGCTATCCTTCTGCACAAACTGCAATTGTTAGAACTTATGCAATGGTGCTCCAAAAAATTAAAGAGCTTTCACCACTAAATAATGCTCAGACGATGGATTATTATTGGACACTTTTAGGTTATTTTAATAGTATTAGAGAACTTGGTGGTGCATCATCTTTGGTACACGGCGATATAATTGAGCGACTACGTCAGATTCAGAGTAGAGACTTAATTACCAAGAATGAAAGAAGATATGTAAATAGAATAGCAGAGTTGACAAGTAGGGTTTCTTCAGCGGAAATACCTGTAATTCTTAAAAAACTAGAGACTGAATTCACCTCCGGTAAAACACAAGCGCTGGATATATGCTTAGCAACCAATATGGTTGCTACAGGAGTAGATATTTCAAGACTCGGTTTGATGTTTATTCATGGGCAGCCTAAAACAACAGCTGAATATATACAAGCTAGCTCGAGGGTAGGTAGAGAGGTACCCACAGGTCCAGGCATTATATTCACAATGTATAGTCCTTCTAAACCTAGAGATAAGTCACATTATGAACAGTTTCAAGGGTATCATAGTCGTATTTATTCAAATGTGGAACCTACATCAGTCACGCCTTTTTCAATTAATGCCAGACAAAGAGGATTGCATGCTGTACTTATTGGGTTAATCCGTCATTTTTCTGCTGGTACTCTGGTTAATACCCCACATATATCAGATGAATTTCATGAATTAACTCCAATAATTGAGAAATTAATAAAAGAAAGATGTGTCACCATTGATAAGGAAGAGGTTACAAATACAATGAAATTATTGAAAAAAAGAATAAACTCTTGGGTGAATGAAGGTGCACAAGATTATGGTGATGCAGGTAATTATAAGATCTTAAAGCATGATGATTTTTATCCATTAATGTATGCAAGTAGCTCAGAAGTTAAAGAAGGTGTAAAACTTAGACCAACTCCTTTTTCAACTTCTACATCTATGCGTGGGGTTGATACTGAATCTGTTCTTAGTATTTATATAAATAATGACGAAAATGAGTAAAAAAAATAATGTTAGAAGTAGTCAATTATTATCTCCATTTGGAGTTGGACAAATTGTCAATTTCCCAAAAGAATTATCTCTAATGGTTTGTGGTTTAAATCTATGGGATGAAAAAATAAAGCAAGGAGAAATTAATAGAGGTATTGACAGTATCGATAAACGAGAATTACACTTTTCGGAACCACGATTGGAAAAAGTTCTAGATGTTGAATATTTTGTAAAGCCTTTTGAATATAAAACGGCGGGGAACAAAAATAATTATCTTGAAATACCGGCAGTTCGTTTTCCGGGATGGCATTATTGTACAAATCACAAATGTGGTAGAATGACTCTAGTTCCGCTGAGTCAAGCGGACGAGAAAATAGAGTGTATTTCTTGCTGGGATGGAAAGAGTAAATACAAATGGAAAATGAATCCGGTCAGATTCGTTGCTGCTTGTCCTAAGGGTCATATTCAAGATGTTCCATTCAAAGAATGGGTGCATAATGGTGTCGTTCCAAATGATGGAAAACAGCATGAAATTTCTTATCACACTGGAGGTGGTTCAGGCGACTTAGGTAGTATATATATTAAATGTACTTGTGGTGAACGTAGATCCTTAGCTGGGTTGATGAATATTAGAAAGGATGATGTATCAGTATTCGATAGTGCTTTGGCAAGGATTGGATTGAATAAAGAAGATGATCAAAAATTTGATTCACAAAATTCAAATGATAAGAGTAAAAATCCATTAGGTCAATTTTGTAAAGGGCATAAACCATGGCTGGGGATTGAAGGAATTAAAAATGCAAAAGATTGTAACAATCATTTACAAGTATTAATTAGAGGAGCATCAAACGTTCATTTTTCTGAAATACAATCTGCTATTTATTTACCTAGTTCGTCAGAAGATTCAAATGAGTATGTAAATAAAGTAATTGATGAAAAAGGTATAGAAGCCTTAAGAGATTATTATGAGACAGAGAAAAGTGGCACACCTATTTTGTCAATAATTCTATCTGATCATTCATTTGTTAAAATAGGGCTTATATCAAAAGAAGAATTATTATCTGGAGTAATAGCTGAATTATCATTAGAAGATCCCGAAAAAGAAGATTTGGAATTAGCTCCTGAACTGAAATTGAGGGTCGAAGAATATAACTATATTTTAAAAGGAAGAGATTCTGAAAATTCAGATTTAAAAGCTCTTGTAAAAACTTTTGCAGGCTATGATGATCAAGCCATATTAGAAAAATATTTCGACTGTGTGGTTTTAATTGAAAAATTAAAAGAAACAAGAGTATTCAAAGGTTTCTCTAGAATTAACCCAATGAACGAAACTGTTAAAAGAGATTTATCTAGCAAACCCGTAAAATGGTTACCAGCAGTTGAGGTATATGGTGAAGGTATTTTCTTAAAGTTTAATGATGAAATAGTTGATGACTGGTTAAAAGAACATGGTCCTAAACATGAGGGTATTATTAAAAGATATCATTTTTCAATGCTTAAACGAAGACCTCAAGATGAGCCTAAAAACATTAATCCATTCTTTGTAGTGATGCATACTTTCGCTCATTTACTAATTAAAAAACTATGTTTTGATTGTGGTTATGGATCATCTTCATTAAGAGAAAAATTATATTTTAGTGATGACCCTGAATCAAGAATGAATGGCATCTTAATATATACATCATCTGGAGATTCTGAGGGATCATTAGGTGGCCTGGTACGACAGGGTAATAAAGCTAATTTAGGACCATTGATTAAAAATGCAATAGCAGAAGCGGAGTGGTGTTCTGCGGATCCTGTCTGCTCAGACATTGGTAAAACTAATGGGCAAGGACCTGATAATGTCAATGGTGCAGCATGTCATAATTGTTGTATAGTTCCTGAAACAAGCTGTGAAGAATTTAACATGTTATTGGATAGGACAACAGTCATTGGTTCATTAGAGGACAAAGAAACAGGCTTTTTTGATGATCTGACATAATAGCTTTACAAATCGTTTTATTT
>Ga0233396_1000904_pt1 | contig 13394 bp, 15 predicted proteins | sample 32DmetaG_FD_183169 | JGI IMG/M metagenome (GOLD analysis project Ga0233396, IMG submission 183169) | Seawater microbial communities from Monterey Bay, California, United States - 32D | ecosystem: Environmental > Aquatic > Marine > Coastal | place: USA: California | collected 2016-10-19 | reverse complement strand
AGACTTCTACGTTCCCTTGTCCTGAGTCTAAATTAAAAGGTAGACTAATGGATAATATGGGTAAAACGTGGGAAACAACACACGGTACATTTGAAATTAATATGGACACTATTGATTGGATAATGAAAAACGTTACAACATCTCAATACACAATGGAAAGATGTTATATATACAATAAAGCATTTGCTAAATATTTCCAAGTTAAAACTCATGCTGAAGAAGCTGAAAGATTTCCATTTGGTAAAGATGCATATCAAGTTTACTTAGATGGTCTTACAGCTAGAGCTAATAGTAATGGTAACTGGAGATATGATAGTTCGGAGAGTGAAATGTTTCAAAAGATAAGAGACTGGGCTGGTGAAAGAGGCTTATATACTAAAGGAGATAAGAAAACTCAGTTTTGTAAATTAATGGAAGAAGCTGGTGAATTAGGTCGTGCTATACTAAAAGAAGACCAACCAGAAATAGTAGATGCTATAGGTGACATGGTAGTTGTATTAACTAATATGGCTCATTTAAGTGGCACAACTATTGAAAAATGTATTGACACAGCATACAAGGTTATATCTAAAAGAACTGGTAAAATGGTTAACGGAACATTTGTTAAAGATGAAAAGTAGAACTATTAAATTTAGAGATCCAGTCGTTGAGAATGTTGTGGATAAGTTTGTATCAAGATCAAATGTTGGCTTTGAAAAGTATGGAAGATCAATGCACGAAGAAAGAACTGGTGGACATAAAGATCTAGCTGGTTATTTAAATGACATACAAGAAGAGCTTATGGATGCTATATTATATATTCAGGCTGCACGTGAGGAATTAGCAGAAGCTAAACCACAACCTGAAGCTTTTAGGCCGCCACACCCTAGCGATGCTGAAAATATACTAGGAGTTAACTCACCACTACCAGGTGAAGAGTTAGAGTATGGCACGCCGGTATAGTAAAAAGAAAGGTCCAGTAAGATCAAAAAAGGTTGAGCATGATGGAATTAAATTTCAGTCAGGACTAGAAAAACATATGTACATAGCTTTAAAAAAAGCTAAGATAAAAGCAAAATATGAGGGACAGACTTACGAGCTTGTCCCTTCTTTTAACTTCGATCAAGAAGCTTATGAAAGACAAAGTAATGGAAAAGGTGAGTACCGTAATAGAGGTAATAAAAAAATACTTAATATTAAGTATACACCAGATTTTGTGGGAAATGGCTTTATCATTGAATGTAAAGGACGCCCTAATGAATCTTTTCCCATACGCTGGAAGTTATTTAAAGCTTATGTATATAAACACTTACCGAATGTTACGCTATACAAACCTCAAAATCAAAAGGAATGCGAAGAAACCGTGAACTTAATTCTTGGGAAAAGAAAGACTTAGCAAGAAGAAAATATGCCGAGCGTCAATTACAAAAGTATATAGACTGGAGTATAGAATGTAAAGGATATTTAAAATATAAAGACCTAATAAAATATAGTAAAAAATATGGCACGATTACAGATAGCTGAGTACCGAAAAAAAAATAGAAAAAAAAGACCAGGTACACATTCTAAATCTAAAACTTCTAATTTAAAAGGAAGTAGAAATTACAAAAAGAAATATAAAGGACAAGGAAGATGAAAGAAAGTACTCTGCTAGAAATGCAGAATAAAATAAAAGCTTTGACTAATATTGTTCAGCAAATGATAAGCGAAATAACACATCTCAGAGAGCTAAGTATAGGAACTTTAGAAACACTAAAGTTAATGCCTGGCTATCAAGATGCCATTGACACTTTAAAAAAGCAGATGGAAGATAATGTAAAAGAAAAACAAAAAGCAAAACAAAATGGAACTATCGAACAAGATACTAAGTGATATAACAGTGTATATGAAGTATGCTAAATTTGTACCTGAATTAAATCGTAGAGAAACTTGGGTAGAGTTAGTAGATAGAAACAAAGCGATGCATATAAAAAAATATCCAGAGCTTGCAGATAAAATAAATGAAGCTTATAAGTTAGTATATGATAAAAAGATTTTGCCAAGTATGCGTTCACTACAATTCGGAGGTAAACCGATTGAAATTAGTCCTAATCGCGTGTATAATTGCGCTTATCTACCAATTGATCACATTGATAGTTTTCACGAAACCATGTTTTTGCTTCTTGGCGGTACAGGAGTGGGTTACTCAGTGCAAAATCACCATGTAAAACAAATGCCACCAGTTAATCAGCCTTATGCTAAAAGAACTAGAAGGTTTTTAATTGGTGACAGTATTGAAGGTTGGGCTGATGCAATAAAAGTTCTTATGAAGTCTTATATGGGTGATAAGAGAAGTTCTAGTGTAGAGTTTGATTATTCTGATATTAGACCAAAGGGAGCTCAATTAGTTACGTCTGGTGGTAAAGCACCAGGTCCACAGCCTTTAAAAGAATGTATACTAAAAATTAAAGGTATATTAGATAGTAAAGAAGATGGTACACTATTGACCACTGTTGAAGCACACGATATAATTTGTCACATAGCTGATTCAGTTCTAGCTGGTGGTATACGTAGAGCCGCTTTAATTAGTTTGTTCTCTGCTGAAGATAATGAGATGATTAGTTGTAAGTCAGGTAATTGGTGGGAAACAAATCCACAAAGAGGTAGAGCTAACAATTCAGCTGTATTAATGAGACACAAAGTAACTAAAAGCTTTTTTATGGACCTATGGAAACGTGTAGAGCTATCAGGATCAGGTGAACCAGGTATTTATCTTAACAACGACAAAGACTGGGGCACAAACCCTTGCTGTGAAATAGCATTAAGACCTTTTCAGTTTTGTAACTTATGTGAAGTTAATGCTAGTGATATTGAATCACAAGAAGATTTTAACGAAAGAGTTAAGCATGCTAGCTTTATAGGTACGCTACAAGCTGGATACACTGACTTTCATTATTTAAGAGATATATGGAGAGATACGACAGAGAAGGACGCCCTTATCGGTGTGTCAATGACAGGGATCGCGAGTGCCGCTGTGCTGCCGTTGGATATGAAGGCCGCTGCAAATATAGTAAAAAGAGAGAATACAAAGACAGCTAAAGCAATTGGTATTAATCCAGCTGCAAGATGTACAACCGTGAAGCCCGCTGGGACGACATCTCTGGCATTAGGAACTTCATCTGGTATTCATGCATGGCATGCTGATTATTATACTCGTAGAATTAGAGTTGGTAAAAACGAATCTATGTATAAGTATTTATCCGCTAATCATCCTGAATTAGTTGAAGATGAATTTTTTAGACCTCACGATACTGCTGTAATTAGTATACCACAGAAAGCACCTAAAGGTTCTATATTAAGAGGTGAATCTCCTTTTAATTTATTAGAGCGTATAAAGAAAGTTGCCACTGAATGGGTTAAGCCTGGTCACAGGAAAGGGTCTAACACTCACAACGTTTCAGCTACTGTTAGTTTAAAGAAAGAAGAGTGGGATAAGGCTGGTGAATGGATGTGGGAAAACAGAGATCATTATAATGGATTATCCGTATTGCCTTATGATGGTGGTACATATACTCAAGCTCCATTTGAAGACATAAGCAAAGTAAAATACGATATGGCTATGAAACATTTAAAAGATGTTGACCTTAGTAAAATTGTAGAAACAGAAGATGAAACAGATCTTGCAGGAGAATTAGCTTGTGCAGGTGATAATTGTGAAATTAAATGAAACGATTAGCTGTTATAGGCGGTATTGGCATAATGACTATGGCTGGTACTAATATGATCTGGCATAAGCAAAAGCTAGATTTTAATCCGAATACACTTGCAATAGCAAGCGGCGCTTTTATAGTGTCGATAGGTATAACTATTAAAATATGAATTATGTGTGACGGATGTCCGGGCGGGTTTTGCCCATGGTGCTAAATATAAAAAGGGGAAGTCGTAATGACCTCCCCTTTTTTGGTTACAGGAACTTTGGGTATGGTGCCCAGTTTTTTTGTGTTCCTAACGTCCGTAATTAGTTCCAGATTCTTTATTAGCATTAGCTTCCCAAGGTGCGTCTTTGCGACCTTGCCATTCTTGCTTGCTATACTTTTTACCTTTCCAATAAAAATTTTCATCATCCCAAGCTAAAGCCCCAGACTTAACGTCATCTACATGCCCAAGCTCGTGTTTTATAACAGATTTAATATGGCTATCAGGTATATCTTTGCTTAATGTTATGTTTCCAGCACTAGTTGTTCTACCTAAAACATTAGCATCATCTTCTATGTGACTAACAGAAGTATTCATTAGTCTCATGTCAAATTTGTTTTTTAATTTAAACGCCATAATATATTTTTAAAATCTTGAACAACACCATCTTTTTCTAGCAGCTCTACCTCTTTTTCCAGTCCAGCTTTTTGATCTACTACAAAATGCTTTTTGTCTTTTATAAGCTTTAGTACCTGCTTTTACATCACACTTGGTTACTGCAGTTTTAAGTTTACTTCCTGGGTTTTTCTTTCTATATTCTTTAACTCCTTTTTCGGTCATACCAGCGCCTTCTTCAACAGTTCTAAAGTTACGACCTTTTCCCTTTGTAGTTTTTCTTGGTTCAGCCATTACTTTTTCTTTAATTCTTTTTTCATTTGTTTATCAGTAAAAGGAACATCAGCATCATCTGATTTACGTGTAATTATTTTTGTTCCATCACAGTATAACTCATCTTTTTCAGTATTCCATTCTTGTTCTCCACCTGGTTTCTCCAAGTACACAGCTTTTCTTTCAGCCCATAAAGCATCACATGGGTTAGACTTCTTTTTTCTTTTAGTTTTTTTACCGTTACCTATCATTTTTTCTTTTTTATCGGTACACAATTGTTTACCATTCTATTACCTTTTTTTTTCATACCTTTTTTGACATATCCAGGCCAACAAGGTTTTTTATTTTTTCTTTTAGTAGGCATTACTTTTTCTTTTTACGAGTTCTACTTGACGCTCCGCAAGGTGCGCCTGTTGCTACATTAATCCAGTTTTCTTTTTCAAACCAATCTTTTAAAGTAGCTCCTTTTTTACGAGCGCCTTTAACATTTGATTTGCTAGATCTTTTATATTTACCTTTGCTAGCGGCAGATTTTTTAGCATTAACTACTTTTTTCTTTTCTGCAGCTGACATAGATCTAACCTTACTCGCTGGTAAACAAACTTTAGTAGTTCCTCCGCCTTTAACTTTTTTCGCCATTTTGTTTTATATGATTGTATAACATGTCTCCAATTATTTTACCAAATTTTGAGTCTGATTCATAATGTGCTTTAGCAACATTTCTACTATCAGATATATTATTACCTAGTACTGTGAACCTATTAGTGTTGTTTAAATCATTTAAATAATTAGCAACTAATCTACCCTGAGCAGAGTGTCCAGATGGATATGAAGGAGTTTTCATAGATTTTAACTCAATATCATTTAATTTTATATCATACTGTTTAGCAAGATCTTTAGGTCTAGGTCTATTAAAATGTAGTTTTAATTTTTTAATTACATCATCATAAGCATCTAAAGACATTTTTTTTACATTTTCTTTTGGAAAATTAAAATTATTAGCTTCAGCAAAGTTTCCAAAAACTTTCATTATATCGTCATTGTTTTTAACAAAATTTTCGTCATCTTTAATTTTAGTCAGATCTTGTATTTCTCTAAAGGTTTCTAAAGAATTGTCTTTAGGTGGCTTTTGCATCTTTAATTTGCTTAAATCAAAGTTTTTAAACTTACTTCTTTTTTCCAACTCCCCAATTTTTTGCACCTCTTTTTCTACACTGAACTAATTGACCAGACGCATAAGCACTAGGCCAAACTTTAACTGCTGCTTTAACTTTATGGTAGCATGCATCTTTTTTTGTTTTCTTTTTTCTAGCCATGATTTATAATTTTCTACCTTTTTTATCTACTTTAACCTCTTTAACTATAACCCTAGTATTAGGTTTTTTATTTCTTAATTCTTCTAACTGCCTGTTAAGCTCTTCTAGTTTACCATCATTCTCTGTACCATCTTTAATTAAAGTAGATATAACATTTATTTCTTCAAATACAACATCATCAACTTGTTCAAGCATATCAACTCTTTCTTTCAAATCTATTATCATATCTTCGTTCCACTTTTCTTTTAGCTCATATTCTAAACGAGTTACTTCTACAGGTGGCAATGTTTTAGCTTGTGCTATATCTTCTTGCAAAGTATAATACATACCTACTATTGTAGTTGTAAACATTATTATACCTATTACGGTTTTTATATCTATTTTAAACTCTGTATTTTCTGATATTTTCATTTTTCCATTAATTCTAGCAATTTATTAACTCTATCTTTTTCGTACTTTAAAGATTTTATATTGCTTTTAGTTAAACCTAAACTATCTAATTTTTGTATTTGTTCTTGTTTTGTTAATTTAAAATACTTTTCTGTATCTTGTTTTATTTTTTGATTTTTATAACTTGCTTCATCAAGTACTGGTTTGTATGCATATTTTCTTGTTTTAGCTTCTTTTCTTTTTAACGCTCTTTCTTTTCTATCTTCTTCTTTTTCTTTTTCAGACATTAACTGCCACTCAGGCCAACCAAGACCCATTGCTAAACGTTTCCAGTTTTCATTGTCATCATTTAAAGCTCCTTTAATATTTTCTACTTTTTGATAAATTCTATCAAGAGGCACGTTAGTTGTAGAAGCTACTACTTTTGCAGCCGCTTCATAAGCTGGATTATTTATATTAAAAGGATCTTTAGCTTCTGGATCTTTTCTACCATATTCCCAAGTAGTCATACCTTGTTTAAATTTACTAACTTTAATATCTATAGGAGGAGAGACATCAAGCAATTTAAAAGCAACATCAGGATATTCAGGTCTTGACTTTTTAGATCTATCATAAATATCTAAAGCAATATTTTTTATTGTAGAAACAACAGCTCCACCAATACCAAGCCCTCTTAATACGTTGTCTGTCATGCTGTTTAAAGTTTTTACACCTTTGTATTTTTCTAAAAATGATTCTTGTTCTTCATCATCATCATTAAATGCTACGGCAAATAAAGCAGATTGCAGTGTGGTAAATATTATGTTTTGTAAAGCACCATAGTACAATATTTTACTTACATTATCTTTCCAATCACCTCTTCCATTAACTAAATCTAAGCTTGCTTTTTTCATTATTCTAGAATATTGACTAGGCGTATTAGCAAATGCTAATATAACTTTACCAGCAGTACTAGCTTGTTGTTGAGATATTTTACTTGGATCAGAAGACTGTTGTGATTCTTCAGATTTAGCTTTGAAATCTTCAAAAGCTCTAGCCTCTGCATCAGCTTTGCTTAATCCTTGTTTTAAATAAGCATTTACTTTATTTCTATAATAAGTAGCACCACCGCTAGCTATAGCAAAACTATCTGCTATTTGAGTTAATACAAAACCTTTTTTAAGTAAAGTTGCTATAACAGCTTTAGCTTTATTTGTACTAGTTTTTGCTGATTCAGCTATTTCAGATTCACTTACATTTATTTTTAAACCATTACGTCTATCAACTAAATAATCTGAGTTCATTAAAGTCATAAAGTCAGACCAGTACTGAGGTTGATTAGCAAATGCCTTGCCAGCTTTGTACAAGTTGTTATCTCCAGTTAGCTCTATAAAGTTTAAAGAAGATATAGTCTGTAGCACGGCTGATCTAGCGTTTAAGAACATAACACCACCAATAGAATTATTAACATAGTCTAAGAACCTAGACTCTATTCTACCCATTGCAACACCTCTGTTAGTGCCTGTTTTCATTCTTCTAATAGAATCTTCTAAAGCTTCTCTATATTTAGATCCAAATGCAGCTTCTATTTTATTTAAGTTTTTATTTGAAAAAGCTTGGTCTATATTCTCGTTCCATTGTGCTAAATACTTTGATCTACCTTGAGTTCTCAAACCTTCTCTCATATCAGTGGTAATTGTTCCAGCTAACCAGTTTTTACCAGGGTAATAATAGCCATTACTTTTATTTATGTCTATTAACTGACTAGAAAAAATACCAATTTCAGGATTTTCTTTTACAAATTCATCAACTTGTTTTAAATCTCTTTTAGATAAACCTTCTATTTTTATATCTTGTTTGTTCCAAGCATCTATTCTTACTATATCTTCAAAGGTAAAACCACCAAAAGCTTTCTTTTTTAAGTTTTTAGGTATACCTTCTAAGCTGTTTTTAAGAGCTTTAAAATCTGCTGCTAAAGTGTTTTGAGCAACTGTTAAGTCATTAATACCTCTGTTATAAGGTTTTATTAAGTTTTCTTGCATCCACTCCCATTGCGCATCACCTATTGATCCTTTACCTAGTAAGTTATATAATAAACCTCCAAAGTCTTCCGCCGATGCAGGTATTAAGTCAAAGCTTCTTTTGTCTCTACCCTCTGATTTAGCTCTTACATCTGAGTACTCTTTAAATGATTCAATACCAGTTTTTTGGTATATAATATCATTCATAGTTTGATCAACAGTTTCACTAAATTTTACTTTAGCTTGTTGCACTTTAGACTTAACATCTATAACATCAAGAGCTCTTTTAACTGCTTCTACATTTTGTATAGCATCATCAGCAAAATAAAAGTCATTATAACCTTCAGCAGCTTTGTTGACTATCCAGCTTGACTTAGCAAATTCAGAACTATTTCCAAGGCCGGTAATGTTTTGTATAGGTATTTCAAGTCCAACACTTTTTAAAAACGACTGTATAGGTTGCGCAGATTCAGGAGCACGAGCAGTTAATACAAAAACATCTTCAGTTCCTCTAGCATTTTGTATAGCTTTAGCAACTTTTAATAATGGACCTGGTTTGCCATCTCTTACAATATTAAAGTCTTCAAAATCAAAACTTGCTCCTTCAGTTAGCAAATCAGAACCACGTTCTGCGAATTGTTCAGCTGTTAATTCTCCTTTAGTTCCATCTGGCATAGTATAAAATACTAAGCTATTACTTTGAGCTAAAGTATCGTCAAAGTCAAATACTCTAATTTTCTTAACAGGAGCATTAGGATCACGAGCTATAGATAAAGCTTTGTCTAATATTTCTGTTTCAATAATAGTTATACCGTTGTTTTGAGTTTCAGACGGTTTCATTACTTGGCTACTATCTACAAGATCTACATTAGATTTTTTAGTTTTAGGATTATTATTCATTTTACTAAACCTAGTACTATTCTTACCTACAATAGACCCGTCATATAGTCTAAATTGAATTATTTTTGTAAGTTCTTTATATCTTGTTTCAAATTGTGGATCACCAGTTTTATAGTTTAATCCCATAGATGATCTTAATCCTGCTTCTGTAAGCATACCACTATCTATGCCATCAGGTAACATTATAGTATTAAAGTTGTCTAATTCTTTATTAAACTCAGCTTTATTAGCAGGCGATGGATCTAATAAATATCTATATATTTGCAGTGCCATACGCTTGGCAGGTGTCATATGCTCTAAAACAAATTTGTCGTCTAGCTCTAAATCAAGTCTTTCTATTAATTCCGCTTTTGTTAATGTTGGGTAACCCAGAAATGCAGCCGCGCTTTTAATATAGCTAGACATGCTTGCTGCGCCTATAAAAACAAACCATCTAGATTCCTCTGGTGTTAAAGTATTATCTCTACGCATTTGAGCTAACTCTTCTACAGTTTCTCTTAATACTTTTTGGTTTTCTAAACCTCTATTTCTAAGATCATTACTATAATCTAATTGCTCTTTTATACTTAAATCATCCCAAAGTTTGCCATTAATTTTGTCTTTTGTAAAAAAATCTTTACTATATTCATCTTTTTTCATTGGAGTTAACTTATCTTGCTTACCCCATTTTTTTAAAACAGCTGGATTATTTAATATATTTTGATCTAAATCAGGAACACCTAAAAACAAGCTTGATCTAGCAGAAGTTCCTTCGTTAATATATTTATTTATTTGTTTTAAATCTGACTCTATGTTTTTACTTTTTTTACTAATATTTAAAGTATTACTATTTACTTTTTCAACATTGTAATTTCTAAAAGTTAATAAATCAAACATAGTTTCTAACCCTACAGAATCTGAGTTTTCATATATTACATTATTAGCTGTATCTACGTCTCCTTCAATAGAAGCTTTTCCACCAATCTTACTTGTTGGAAGTACTCTTTTCATTTCTCCCTTAGTTATATTAATTCCTTTGGGAACACCAGTAACTATTAAGCCTCCTAAACCTCCAGGACCTGAAAAACCTTTTCTAAAATGTTTGTTAAAAGTAGCAGGACCAACGAGTAAAGCTAGTTTTAATGCTAAATTTCTTCCTTGATTAACACTGTCTCTATCTTTATAATCATATACTACTTGTTCAATACCATTAGTTAATTCTAAAGCTTTGTAATCTGAAGCAAAATCTATTTCACTAGACATAGTTAAAGCAACTAAATCAGCTACTTGAGCGGCATCAAACTTTTTTAAAGCTGTTTCTGTTTGTTTCTGCAGGCCATCTATTTTACTAAATTCAGTAGCAATTTGTTTTATTTTCTCTTTATCTAGATCAATATTAGCTTCGTAAAAATACTGAGTTATAGCATCTCTAAGTGGAAATTTAGATTTGTTTATAAAGTTAGATTCTAACATTTTTCTAAATCCACTGCTGTTTAATCCATCTATAAAAGTTTGTTTTACTTGAGGATTTTTCTTACCTTCAGCAGCTAAAGTTTCACTGAACTTAACATTATCTTGTTGTAGTATTTCACTAGCTGTATTATCTAATTCAGATTGTATATCTTCTATAACATTGTCTACAAAAAATTCAGTAACTTGAACATCGGTCATGCCAGTTCTATCAGCTAAATCTTGTATAAAAGATTTATCTTGTCTTAACCTAGCTATTTCAGATCTTGTTAATTGCTGAGCCATTGGCTTTATTAAAGATCTTTGCCTTTCAATTAATGTAGTATAACCACCTCTAGTAAAGTATTTTTGAAATTTTTGAGCATCTGGTTTTTCTAACTTAAATATTTGTTTTCTATAATTAGTTACTTTACCTGTATCTGGATTAACTTTTTTAATATCTTCTCTACCTATTTCTTCTAGCTTAAAAACCTCTGCCCAAGCTTTACTTTTAGCTTTTTGCTTTATTAAATTAGTAGGCATCGATCCTACTATTGTCATCATTTCGTCTTTAATAAAGTCTATGTATTGCTTTGGTGCAAAACCTAAAACGCTTCTAGTAATAGGGCCCATTTTGCTTTTAATGACCTTAGTCATTTCTTTGTCTACAGCTTGGTTAAGATCTGCTAATACAGTTTCTTTTGATATACCTTGTGTTAAAGCTGTTCTTTTTAAAGTTCTAGTAATTATATCTTTAACTTCGTCTACTAGCTCTGGAGTTATTATTTTTAAATCTTCAACTGGCTTGATCTCTCTAGCTTCAGATTCAGGAACTACACCTCTTCTAGCGCTAGTAACATCTACATCAAACTTGCTAGCTTTAATATCTTCTATTTGTCTAGCAGTTTCACTGTCAATAGACATATCATTTCTTACTAAGTCATTTGGTAAATATCCTAGTATTCTTTGGTTTAATCTAGCGTTGATCCACTTAGGTAAAGATATATCACCAAACCTAGCCATATCTCTATTAGACCACGACTTAACTAATCCAGGTATACCTGATCCACCTGTAGCCATGTCAGATACCACATCTTCTAATATTGTATCGTTAAAACCGCTGAAATCTCTTGGTCTTATTTTAAGCTTACCTACTTCAAAACCTTTATTAAGTCTAGTTGTAACAAAATTTCTATATAAATTTCCTATTTCAAGACCTTTATTCTTAAGTGATTCATCACTTTTAAAAACATCATCTACTTTAGTAAACAACTTTGAATCTGTTTGTGAAAAACTAGTTTGTGATGCCGCCATAGACAAATCAGACTTCTTTGATTTTATAGCATCACCTAATCCTTTAAAGTAATTTAATATCTCTTCTTGACCGCTAAATTTTATATCGTAAGATCCATCAGTAGCGGCTTTTAAACCTACATTTAAAAGAGCACCTAAAACAGCAATTTGATTATCCATCTTGGTTAAATCAATTTTATCAAGATTTTCCATAAAGCTAGAAACTAACTCTGATGCATTATAACCTTTATCTGTTAAACTACCTATTACTTCTCCATTGGCATCTTTATAAAGCCTTGTTAAATTAGCATTGTCAGCTTCCATTTTAATTAAAACTTGACCTTGCTGTGTATATTCTAAATATTGAACTATTTGGTCAGCCATTAAATTAAAACCTGATGAGTTGTTTGCAATCAACTTGTCAGTAAGTTCGTGTGTTATTTCATGAACACCTGTTTTAGTTAATCCAGTCGCAGCCATATTATCCACAATTGCAACAGCACCTATTCTTGGATCATTAAATCCACTAAGCAAAGTTTCTTTACTACTTACTTTGTTCATTAACTGCTGCTTCTCTTGTCTAAGTTTTTTTACTTCAGAGTCATTACCAGCTTTTTGTTCTTTTTCTATTAGCTTGTTATACTCGTTATTGATGTAAGTATTAGCTTCAGCCGCCGTTTCAAACGCCTCGTATTTTATATCATTTTTATTAGACCAAGTTTTATCCTTTTTAACTTGTTCTTTTATTTCTCTTCTTTTTACAATATCTCTACCAGCTTCAACAATTTCATCTCTACTAGGGTTATAGTTTTCACCTTTTTTCTTTCTTATTTTTACTACAGCTTCAGCTTTAGTTTTATTAAATTCTGTTCTAGCTTTACTAAATGGAGAAGATCCTTGAGCAGCCATTGCCATAGCAGCATAACCATCTCCAAAAGTTTTAGTATCCGTAAAAACATCTCTATAAAATTCAGTGTTTCTATATTCTTTATCTAAAGCATCTAATTGTTTATTTTTTTCATCTACAGATAGTGTTTTATCATTAACAACAGATTCTGCTTGAGATCTCAAATCAGCCATTCTTTTTAAACCCTCAGTATATTGACCAACGTATTGAGTGTTACTTATACCCTTATCGTTTAAATTTTGCTTAATTTGGTTATCAGCTTCAATAATTGTATTTTGAGCTTGATCTCTTAATTTTATATATTTATCAATTTCTTTATTTATGTCAATATCTGGAGCTAAGCCACTGCCTTTACGATTATTTTTTTGGTTAATAAGATTATTTATTTTCATAGAATAATCACTAACATCTTTATTTGCTTTTTTAATTATTCCAAGCTCTTTACGATTAGCAAATTCTCTTCTTCCAAAAGCAACTGCACCTGGCATTCCGGACATACCAGCTCCCCATATACCAGCTGTAACTAAAGTCTCTGTCATGTTTTCTAAAAATGGTCTTCCATCTATTAAATTTTGAAGCCCAGTAGTTAAACCTTCAGCACCCATTTCAGTTAAAGTT
>Ga0233396_1000896_pt1 | contig 13505 bp, 14 predicted proteins | sample 32DmetaG_FD_183169 | JGI IMG/M metagenome (GOLD analysis project Ga0233396, IMG submission 183169) | Seawater microbial communities from Monterey Bay, California, United States - 32D | ecosystem: Environmental > Aquatic > Marine > Coastal | place: USA: California | collected 2016-10-19 | reverse complement strand
CTACAAAGCGCTGGCGATGGGCGCTTCAGCTGTTGGCATAGGGCGACCCTATTGTTTTGGGCTCGGTGCGTTTGGGCAGCAAGGCGTCGAAAGGGTGTTGGATTTGTTAAATCGAGAGCTCGAAATTACGATGGTGGGGAGCGGCACACCAACCTTGGCCTCAATAACTCCGAATCACATTATTGATACGAGTTCTCGGCAGAAAATCTAAAACTATTTTTAAGTTTAAGATTGAAATTATATTTTAGGGTCTGGATATCAGGGTCCTTTAAAACGAGCACAAAAGGGTAAAAGCTATGGACGTTTCTCCTGCGGAGCTTGCTGAGTTTGAGGTGCAGGCCGATCGATGGTTTGCCGAGAACAAGCCTGAAAACCCAGGTTTTATTCTCCCGGAAACTTTCATGGAGGTCGGGACTGATGAGCAGTTCGAGTTTTTGCGAGAATGGCAAAATAAGGTTTATCAGAATGGATATGTCGGTCTGTCTTGGCCAAAAGAGTTTGGCGGAGGCGGCTTGCCTCAGGTGTATCAAGACATTGCAACAAAAGCTATGGCAGCGCATAGAGTACCATTTCTTCTTAATACAATAGGGTTAAATTGGGCTGGGCCTTTGATTCTATCGATGAGCTCGCCTGAAGATAAGGAGAATTATATTCCGGGCATCCTGAGCGCCGAAGAAATTTGGTGTCAAGGTTTCTCTGAGCCTGATCATGGATCGGATCTTGGCAGCGCGCAGTGTAAAGGCAGGAAGGACGGTGACAACTATGTCATCAACGGTTCGAAAATTTGGACCAGTTTAGGAATGTACGCAAAGCATATGATCCTGCTTGTACGAACTTCAACTGAAACGGAAAGCAAATATTCTGGGTTGAGCTTTTTTCTCGCGCCGATGCAGACAGAGGGAATCGAAGTGCAACCGATCAGAAAGTTGACTGGAGAGTACGGGTTCTGCCAGACTTTTTTTAACGATGCTCGGATTCCGGCGTCCTGCATGATGGGCAAAGAAGGAGACGGCTGGCGGGTAGCAATGGCAACGCTCATGTTTGAGCGAAGCGCCGAGGGCGGTCAAGCTGGCGGTTTGTCTATGATGGATCTGAGTATTGATGATGTCATAGAACTTGCAAAAAGAGCGATGCGCAATGGAAAACCCGCTATTGAAGATCCGTTTATAAGAACCGAATTAGTTAAATTGATTGTCGAGGCCAAGGGGAACTCGTACATGGCTGAAAAAGCTGAAATACCTGCTTTGGAGGGCGAGTGGCCTGGAGCCGTGACAATGTCAATAAAATTAAGGGCAACAGAGTTCAAGAGAAGAATGTGTCAGTTTGCAATTTCATTGCAAGGCGCCAACGCGTCCCGATATATCGATGATAGAGCAGTTGACGGAGGCATGTGGCAAAGATCTTACTTGAATGCTTTTTCTGGAACCATTGGTGGTGGCACTACACAGATTCAGCATAATATTATCGGCGAACGTGTTCTCGGGCTTCCAAAAGATTAACATCAATAGGTTTACGCTTCTTATAAAGGCAAAAAAATGACTGCGATAGAATTTTCAGATGAACAATCGATGATCTTGGAAACCGCCGTTAATTTTTTTCGAGAAAAATTCCCAATTAGCGAAATTCATGAACGTAACGAAAAGTTAGAAGGATCCACCGATTTGTTTTGGGCAGGAGCAAAGGAGCTCGGGTGGACGGGAATCGTTATTCCAGAAAATTATGGTGGTCTGTCTCTGTCTCTGTCAGAGGTTGTTCCGATTGTTGAGATGATGGGGCGTCATCTAATAGGTTCTCCTTTTATCCCAACGACGCTTGCGGTACAGGCGATTGTTTCTGCAGGTAGTGAAGAACAGAAAGCACGTTGGTTGCCTTTGGTCGCGGAGGGGGGCATCGCTTCGGTCGGCTTGACGGAGGAAGATGGAAGCTGGTGTTTATCTGAGGCAAAAACTACCGGTGAAATTTGCGACGGCGAACTCATTTTGCGGGGGAAAAAATGTTTTGTTTTAGATGTAAAGCGCGCTGATTTCATCGTGGTCTCGGCAATAATTGATAATGCTGTAAGCTTGATTATTGTGACGAGGGAACAGCTAAATCAATGCATCATTAGAAGCGAGGTCGTGATTGACGAAACGCGTCAGAGTTTTTCTGTTGAGTTTAATGACCTAAAAATACCTCTGGCTCAAATCTTAGAGCAACCTGACTTAAATGGTTTAGAAAGTGCAGCGTTAATTCTTGTGAGCGCTGAGATTTCTGGTGGGCTATCTGGAGTGCTTCGCGTAATTTTAAGTTACCTAACAACTCGCAAACAGTTCGGTAAATATATTGGGAGCTATCAATCCCTAAAACACCCGGCAGTGCAAATTTTACTTTCGTTAGAAGCAACTCGATCGCATCTTTATCATGCAGCGGCCTGTTTGGCCGGTGGCGATAAAATTAAAGCTGAGATAGCTGTGCGTAGCGCTAAAGCTTATGGCAGTGATGCCTTTGCTTTTGCTGGTGATAGAGCGATTCAATTTCATGGTGGATTTGGTTTTACTTATGAGTGTGATGCGCAGCTTTTTTTACGCCGAGCTTTATGGTGTCAATATCAGTATGGCGATGCGGCATATCATCATTCGTATTTAGCGCCATTGTTATTGGATTAAGTTCAATAGAACGTTCTGTATATGGAGCTACTTCGATGCTAAATAATCTTGGTCTAATGCTCAGCAAACGAGCGCATTTGTCGCCCGACATTGAAGCTTTTGTTGATAGCAAAACGGGATATCGACAAAGTTTTTCTCAGCTTGACTGTCGCTCAAACCAGACCGCAAATGCCTTTCTTGCCGCCGGCATAGAAAAAGGAGAGCGTGTTGGTTTGCTATTAATGAACTCAATCGAGTTTATTGAATCGTATTATGGTTTGGCAAAAATTGGCGCTGTTATTGTCCCTTTAAATTGGCGGTTAGTCGCTGATGAATTAGAATTTATCTTAAAGGATAGCGGTACAAAAAGGTTGATTTTTGATTCGGAGTTTCTTGAGGTGGTGACCGAGCTTCAGAGCCGAGGGAAGAAGACTGACGTATGTCAATGGCTTTATGTAGGTTCTTCTGATGCTGATCCGTCATTCGCGGAGGGTTATGTTGCATTTCGTGATGCGCACTCTGTAGAGCAGCCAACGATCTCAGCCGCAGATAAGGATATGCTTTATATTATGTATACGTCCGGCACTACAGGCTTGCCAAAAGGAGTTGTTCATACTCACTATACTTCAATTTGGGGAATTCTTACGATTGCGGCAACAGCACAGTATTTCCCACCAGAACGTTACTTAGCGTGTTTGCCAATGTTTCACGTCGGTGCGCTCACACCTCTGGCAGTAAACATATACAACGGAACGACATCCGTAGTGATGAGGAGTTTTGATCCAGTCAGCACGTGGGAGGTGATAGAGCGTGAAAAAATTACCAGTGCCTTGTGCGTACCGGCGATGCTGAATTTTATGCTGCAAGTTGATGACTTTGATCGCTATGATCGGTCTTCATTGCGCTGGATCATGGTCGGTGCTGCTCCCGTGCCGGTATCACTTGTCAAAGAATACAATGAGCTAGGAGTTGAGCTGCTCCAAGTTTATGGCTTGACTGAGACTTGTGGGCCTGCATGTTTGATGGACTCAAAAAATGCAATAAAGAAACCGGGATCCACTGGACAGGCATTCTTTCATACAGAAGTTAAAATTATCAATGCGTCGGGTGAAGTGTGTGGTCCGGGGGAAGCGGGTGAGGTATTGGTGAGGGGTGAGCACAATATGGTTGAGTATTGGAATCGCCCAGATGCTACTCGCGAAACGCTTGTAGATGGCTGGTTGCATACTGGCGATATAGGCATAATTGATGAGGACGGTTTTGTCTCGATTCAAGATCGGATCAAAGATATGATTATTTCGGGTGGGGAAAATGTTTATCCAGCGGAAATTGAAGATGTGCTTAGTTCTCATCCTTGTATTGTTGAGGCTGCCGTTATTGGTCAAAATAGCGCCCATTGGGGCGAGTCGCCTTTAGCAATTGTTGTAAAAAATAACGTAGATCTTACCGAGGATATGATTCTTGAATACTGCTCTGGCAAACTTGCGAAATTCAAGCAGCCCATCGGTGTTAGATTTATTGAACAGATCCCGCGTAATCCGAGCGGTAAAATTTTAAAAAGAGTTTTGCGAGAAAACTTTCTGTCAGAACAGCAAGATAAAAAATAGAAATGGAGTCTCATGTTTACAGTTAATTCAGTAGCGGGTCCTCTTGGCGCCGAATTACATGGCGTTGATTTAACTCAAAAACTGACCAATGAAATTTTGAATGAAATTCGTAGTCTCTTAGTAGAGCATCAGGTCATTTTTTTTCGAAACCAAGCTATAAGGCCCGAGCAGCATAAGATATTGGCGGAGGCATTTGGACCATTGCAGACTCATCCGGCCTATGAAACAGTGAAGGATTTTCCTGAAATAACAATTTTAGAGAGCACGCCAGAAAAACCAAGCAAAATAGAGGCGTGGCACGCTGATATGACCTTTCGGGCCCATCCTCCGTTGGGCGCAGTGTTAAGGTCAAAAATATGTCCCCCGAGGGGCGGAGATACCCTCTGGTCGAGCATGACTGCTGCTTTTGATGGCCTCTCGCCGGACATGCAAACATTTCTTTGTGGGTTGTCAGCGGTGCATGATTTTAGCCACGGGTTTAAAGAAAGTCTGGCTGAGCCGGGTGGAAGGGAGCGCTTAGAACAAGCTGTCAAAGAGAATCCCCCTGTTGTTCATCCCGTGATTCGGGTTCATCCGGAAAGCGGTAAAAAAGTAATCTTCGTAAATTCGCTATTCACAACTCATATCGTTGGTCTCCACAAGAAAGAGAGTGATGCGTTGTTAAGCTTTCTCTTTGAGCATATTGTGACACCAGAGTTTAGTTGCCGGTTTCAGTGGAGACCCAATGATATTGCAATTTGGGATAACAGGAGCACTCAACACAAACCGATTAACGATTACTTTCCAGCTCATCGAAGGATGGAAAGGATAACTATTGATGGCGACATGCCGTACTAAAATTCTTTGAATTTATCTCTCGATGAATCTTATGATCCAGTCTGACACCAAGGAATTATTGGTTGGGATTTCTAAAGACTTTATGGCGGCTGCATAAACCGGTTCTCCAAGTATCTCGCGACGCATGTCCAGTAGAGCTTTAGCATATTCTTTATCAAATTCAGGGTGGCCCTGAAATGTAAGAATATGGTCGCCTAATGAAGTCATGGCAATTGGGCAAGCTTCAGTGCTCGCTAGTAACGTTGCTCCCTCAGCCATCTTTGAAACTTGGTCTCTATGATTGGAGAGCAGCCAAAATTCTTCTCCAGATGTTTTATAAAAAGTGGCATTCTCGTTGAGCTTTGTTTTGTGCGCTCCAACACACCAACCAGCCTCTGCAGCTAGAGTTTTCCCTCCGAGGGCCTCAGCGATTAACTGATGACCAAAGCAGATGCCGACTATTTTTTTCTGCGAGGCATTAAGTCTTTTGACGAAATTTTTCAATTCGATAATCCAAGGAATCTCCTCGTACACACTGAGCTTGCTACCGGTTATTAGATAAGCGTCGCACTCTTCGATATTCTTCGGATATTGGAAGTCCAAAACGTTATATGTCTGAAGCTTAAGGTCTGGTTTAGCTATTAAAAAAAGTCGAGCAAACATGCTCGGATATTCACCAAACCTGAGAGAGAACTCGGGCTTTAATTTGTCGGTGTTAAGAACGCCTATTTTCACAGTTTTAAGGTCTCTTCAGATGTTCTTGAGATTAAATGACTTTGGCTGGCTTAACTGCAAATAGCCGAGTCGAGAGAGCGTAACCCCGTGACCCGTATTTTTAACGCCCGTCCAGGCTAGCGCTGGGTCAAGGTAATCGCAATGATTCATGAATACAGTTCCAGTTTCTATTTGGTTACCTAGCGTCTCGGCTGCTTCTTGGTCTTGAGTCCAGATAGAGGCAGTCAGACCCAAGTCGCTGTCGTTCATTAACGTTATAGCCTTTTGGTCGTCGCTCACTGACATTATTCCAACAATTGGTCCAAAACTCTCTTCCCTCATCATACTCATGCTGTGGTCGACATTAATCAGGACTTGAGGGGCTAAATAGGGAGAATCTCCTGTATCTTTAGTGTATTTAGAGGAATCTATGCAGGCTGAAGCTCCTTTTTGTTTGGCTTCTCTTATTTGATTCCGTACCCAGTTAGCAGCTGAATTTTTAACGACTGGGCCGAGGGTTGTATCAGCAAGGCAAGGGTCGTCAAGTTTCAACTGTCGTACTTTTTCTACAAATGCGTCAACAAATTTTGAGTGTAACGAACTATGAACATAAATTCGTTCAATGCCACAACAAGATTGACCCGAATTAAAAAATGCACCGTCCACTAGCTCTGTTACACAGTTGTCAAAGTTAACATCGGGTCTTACGTATGCAGGATCTTTGCCACCAAGCTCTAACCCCGTGCCGATGAAAGTTCCTGAAGCTGCGATTTCAATCTTTTTCCCAGCAGAAACTGAGCCGGTGAAACATGTAAAGTTTATCTTCGATTCATTGATTATTTTTGTTGTGCTGTCATGGTTCAAGAATAAACATTGTAATACGCTATCAGGCAGGCCCGCTTCTTTAAACGCCAAGGCAAAATGCTCGCCGCACAAAGGAGTTTGAGCGGAGGGTTTAAGGATGACGCTATTTCCAGCCATTAAAGCAGGAATTACCGAATTAACCGTTGTTAATAGCGGATAATTCCAGGGAGCTACGCAAAAAATAATTCCCAACGGATCACGGCGGATGAAGCGTGTGAACCCTGATTTTTCTGGAGGGGCTTCATCAGCGAGAGATTCTTCAGCGATCTCTATCATATGTCGAGCACGCTCTGCTAAGCCGTTTATTTCTCCCCCGCTTTTCGAGATTGGTCGCCCCATTTGCCATGTGATTTCTTGCGCAATTTGGTCTTTATTCGACTCAAAATATCCGACTGCGCGCTCGCATATCGAAGCCCTCTCCCTGATGCTAAATGATTGCCATTGTTTTTGCGCTACGCGTGATAAGGCAATAGACTGTTCTACTTCTCGATCAGTAGCGAGTCGGCGTTCAACGTAAATGGAGCCATCAACGGGTGATATTGTTTTAATATGAGTATCGGTTGGGCTATGGTTCATGGTGATTGACCGAAGAAAAAAATATAGAAGCCCTAAAGTATATAGATTCTTTGATGAGAGGACACCCACCGTTGAAATTAGTTGGTCAATTATTTGTAATTTTTACAGCAATTTTAAATTGCTTCTCTTCGCGCGCGGCTGGAATAGATGAGCGGATCAATTCGGTAATGGAGCCGATCTCCAGCGCGGTCGCGGGATTCATATTTTTCGAGGCTAATATCTTTGGGGCGCAGTTGCCGCTGATTATCTTATGGCTGGTCGGTGCCGCCTTTTTTTTCACTGTTTATCTTGGATTTTTGAACTTAACTGGCTTTAGGCACGCCTTCCATCTCTTGCGCGGGGATTATGATAACGATGATCATGAAGGTGATGTCAGTCACTTTCAGGCACTAGCAACAGCTGTGGCCGGTACTGTGGGCATTGGCAATATGGGCGGGATCGCTATCGTGATTACGGTTGGTGGGCCGGGCGCAGTTTTTTGGTTGATCGTAGCCGGCTTTTTGGGCATGTCGACCAAATTTGCCGAATGCGTTGCTGCTGTAAAGTATCGAAAAATAAACCCTGATGGGAGCATCTCTGGCGGCCCCATGTATTATTTAGAGCAAGGTCTAAAAGAACGAAATCTGGGTCTTCTTGGAAGGGGCATGGCCCACTTTTATGCGGTATCTATTGTTATTGGTTGCCTTGGTATTGGCAACATGTTTCAGTCGAATCAGGCATACCAGCAGTTTGTGATAGCAACCGGAGGTGAAACTAGTTTCTTTGTTGATAAAGCCTGGTTGTTCGGCAGTATCCTCGCTTTAATAGTTGCCGCTGTGATTATCGGAGGCATAAAGAGTATAGCGAGGGTCACCAGCAAATTAGTTCCATTCATGGCGATCGCTTATGTTGTTGGTGCCTTGCTGGTTATTTTAATAAATGTTGAGCGACTTCCTGGAGCGGTTTATACAATTTTCTCTGAGGCATTTAATCCGCAGGCCGTCTCTGGGGGAGCCATCGGTGTAATTATTCTTGGTTTTCAAAGAGCGGCTTTTTCCAATGAGGCGGGCCTTGGATCGGCCGCCATAGCTCATTCGGCCGTAAAAACAAAAGAACCAGTGACTGAGGGCTATGTCGGTCTATTAGAACCCTTTATCGATACCGTTGTTATCTCAACGCTTACCGGATTGGTGATCCTCGTAACAATTTATGAACCGGGAATGGCGGGAGGCGGTATTCAGGGCATAGAGCTTACATCTCAGGCTTTCAAGAGCACGTTAGGTTGGTCGACGATACCTCTATCTTTTATCGCAATTTTATTCACTTTTTCTACAATGTTGTCGTGGTCTTATTATGGATTAAAAGGCTGGACCTATATAACCGGTGAAAGTAGAAAAATGGCTTTAATTTTTCAACTAATATTCTGTATGTTCGGCGTGCTTGGATGCATGATCCAATTAGATGCAGTTCTGGATTTTTCGGATGCGTTAATTTTTGTTATTGCACTGCCAAACATTTTTGGACTTTATGTTTTGGCTCCTACGATTAAAAAGGAATTAAATGTCTACAAAGAACGGCTAGCAAGCGGAGATTTGATAGATCTGAGGCAGCGAGAGGGGAAGTAGATCGAGACTTTTTTTGACGGCAAATCGCCGTTGAGACAAAGTGTTACATTTTAGTTACGGCTAGACACGCGAGACTCATTTATAATCGGGTTCTCAGATTGGAGAGGTCATGCTGATCCCTAGTTCGAGCGTGTTTAAAAAACAAGTTTATGTTCTTATGTTTTTCGCGACCTATGTTGTATTAACGCAGTATGTTAATTGGTTGAAGAATATTCATGCTAAACCGCTATTTTATAATCGATGATTTTTATCGAGACCCTGACAGGTTAGTCGAGACTGCATTAAAGTCTCCTAAAGAGAGCTCTTCTCGTGGAAAGTACGCCGGCGTGATGACGCTGGACAGTTTTTTATCCAATGAACAACGACTTTTTTTTGAAAATCTGCTGGATGAAAAACCGATTAATTCGGCTACTCAACTCAATGGCAGAATTCGTTTTTCGACCCCAGGTGATTATTACAAGCAAAATATTCATTTTGATGGTGGGAAAACTCGCTGGTCTGGCGTAGTTTACCTATCTAAAAATCACCCCGAAGTTGAGGGAACCAACTTCTGGGAGAATCGAAAAACGGGACTGGAAGAGATCCCGCGAACAGAGGAAGATTCGATCAAATACAGGTTGAATACCAAGGAAAAGATCAAAAATCTTCTTGAGATAGAGGGCGTTGATGACTCGTATTGGAAGAAAACATTTTCAGTCCCGTATAAATACAATCGACTTGTGTTGTTTCGCCCCTGGCTTTTTCATTCTCCGGGCCAGGCCTTCGGTGATTCTATTGAGTCTTCTAGAATAGTACAGACTCTGTTTTTTGCCCCTTAGTTTTGCTAGCTCTCCATAACGCGTCCGTCTTTTCCGTGGCTGGTGAAACGAATGTAGAGCCCGCAGATAAGCCATGTGTGTAGCTACTTTAGCCTGAAAGTAGATCGTTTAATGCAAGATCAATAAATTGGTCGTCTTCGGGTGTGCTAAATCCCGGGCCGCCGGCTCCATGTCCGTGAATCGAATCGATAACTCTAAGTTCAGCGCGTGGCATCAGGGCGACTTCGTTCTCGCTGTCGGCGGGGACGAAGTACATGTCAGTTTTTCCAGGCATTACTATGGCTCGGGGAGTTATCGCTGATAAACTTTCGCTGAGGTTCCCATTAAATTTTTGGTTATCACTTATATCTGCGGACTGCCACGTGTTGAGCATTGTGATCAGGTCATTTGCATCATTCTTTGGTGTAAACATTCCGTGCCAGGCATCCAAAAACTCCTGAGTTGAATTAAATTGTTGTCCTAGCCACGCAAGGTGTAAATTTTCTCTGAAAAATTCATCAGAGAAGGCCCATCCCGCATAAATTGTGGTGAACGCTTTTAATCCGTTAACGGGCTGGCTCGTGTAGTCCCCATTGTTAAAATTTGGGTCGAGGGTCAATGCCGTTTTTAAGCTCTCGAGGAATAGCCAGTTGTGGGTTGAGGTTTTAGCGCTGCCGCAGATTGGGGCTATAGCCTTTACAAGATCAGGAAATAGAGCCCCCCAATGAAAGGCTTGTTGCGCACTCATTGAGAACCCGACAACTAGCTGGACTTCGGTCACACTAAATTTTTCTGTGATTAATCTGTGTTGGGCTAAAACGTTATCGTATGGTGTAACGGCAGGAAACGAGGCGCGGTCGTAAGGCGGAGGAGTATTGCTTGGAGAAGAAGAAAAGCCATTGCCAAACATGTCTGGAACTACAATAAAGTATTTCTCTGGGTTGAGAGCTCTATCGGAACCGATTGCTGATCGAACGTCCTCATGATTTCCTGAGTACCAAGTTGGATATATAATAACGTTCGATTTTTCTGCATTGAGGGTTCCGTGGGTCTCATAAGAAATAAAGGCTTGAGGCAATATTTCGCCAGATTGCAATTTCAGGTCGCCAAGGTCATAGGTGCTAATAGTCATAGAAAATTCCTTTACTCGTGGTGAGGGTAGTTCTGTAAACTAGCGTTAGATAACTAGTTATTGGAGCTATCAATCATGGCTGTTATTATCTAGGAAACATGAAAACTCTCGCAAGTACCTTAAATGGAGAATCTTAAAATGGCAACGGTATACTTAACATTTACTATTACCAAGACTTTCGAGGAGTGGAAGGCCGTCTTTGACGCAGATCAGGATAATTTAGTTTCATCTGGTATACAGACCTTGGCTGTTGGTTATCAACTTGACACACCTAATACCGTAAGAGTTGCGTTTTCTGCGGACTCGCAAAAAGTTGTTGAAGATTTTACTCAGCAGAACACGACTGATATTGAAAGTTCTGGGCATGTCTTGGAATCGACAATTTGGGAAACTTTTTCATCATAGGCACAAGTTATTATATTTGTTGAGAGGATTTTATGAGGATTATAACGCTAGTTTGTTTTTGCTTAACGTCAATTATTTCTTTTTCGTCAGCAGAAGAAAGTTTGTTAATTGATTATACCTATGAGGGTGGCCACGGCGTCGACTTTGGGAAAACGACACGTGGACCGATTAAAGTTGGAGAAATCAATGACACCCGAGACGTAGCATCCCCGGAAATCATTGTGTCAGGAGAGGATGGTTATATTTCTAATAAACCTCTCTCTGAAGTTATTCGAAGTGCTATTATTCAAGGGCTTGAGAGTGGTGATGCGAAACTCGTGGAGGAGGGGCAAAATTTCACGTTATCGGGGGATATAATTTCTTCCGAGGCGCAAGTGATAAGTGGTGAGAACGGTGATTCTATTCGGCTCACAATTAGGACGAACTTAGAGCTAAGGGATGCCAATAGAACAGTGTGGAGTACAGTGATTTTTGGGAGAGGAACTGCCTTGGTTTCTGAAGGCTTTGGGGGTGCGTTAGGTAGAGCCTTAGATAGAACCGTCAACGATTTTATAGGTGATACGTATTTTCAGATAGAAGTACTTTAATGGATTTTGTGCTTTTATCAAGAACAAAAACAGTTTTTGCCTTCGTCTAAAAGGTAATAATTATGAGCTTTGCGGCTTGCAGAAAATGATTTAATTTTTTCACCGGTCGATGGGTATTTAATAAAAAGTTTAGGAATCGAGTGAGGGTAATTTCCAGAGGTATTATTGTTGGGTTAGGGTTGCTAGGCCTAGTTCCTTTTTTGGTAATATTGTTGCCTTTCTTCGGGATGGATAGGCTCCTTAGCTTTACTATACCGTTTTTATTCACGTGTTACAGCGCAACTATTTTGAGCTTTCTCGCAGGGGTTCTCTGGGGCAGAGTGCTGGCTGATGATGATTCGTTGCTTACCTTTTTTATTTTAATCTTTAGTAATGCAATGGCGTTATTTAGCTGGGCAGGGCTCTTGCTTTATGAGGCCTCTCGAGCGTCTTCTCTCTTGCTACTTATGTTAGGGTATTTATTCATTCTGCTGGCGGAACTGCGGTACCGCAGACGCATATTTCACAAGCTAGACTCTGGTTACTTTCGCTTACGGGTTCTCTTAACCGGCACAGTTTTAGTGCTCCATGTTTTTGCTCTTTTTCTTCAGTAAGACACAAGATTTAAAATCAGTTGTGGTGTCCTTAGATTTTTATGGCTCTGTAAGACTTTGACCTGTAGTATTTCCGGTTTAGAAATTTAGGCTTACGATTTATGCCTGACTTACAGCCTCCTGTGTAAATTGGAGAAATTTTTAAAAACGGTGTTATAGTTACTGAATTGCTCTTTTGAAAAGCATTGCCATATCATTATTCCTTCCCCTACAAAAAAGAGTTAAACAGGATGGTATTTTTAGAGCGGTTAGGGTTTGTTCTTTTCCTTGCGGGGGTTTGTTGGAGCATGCTGGATTTAGCACTTGGTAATTCTTTCACTCGAAATTATGAAGGGGTGCCTTTTTGGTTGGGGTTTGCAGGAATTGTTATCTGGATTACGTTCCATGCCCTCTCTAGTAAGGGCAGAAAGAAGTAGGGTCTCGTGCTGCGACCCCTTTAATAGTGGGTTAAAATTTAAAAGTTTTTTACCACCCCACTGCTTGCCCATCCTTGCGATGGTCCGATCCACCGCGATAAACCCCGTTGACCGGATGGTCATCAGCTATGCTCTCAGCATCGTAAATCGGTTGTGGAAGGCTTTCGTCTTGAGTGAAAAGGATACCTTGATATCCTCCAACACTGCTGCCGTTGACTAACCGCAAGTCATGCCCGAGGGCTTGTAAGGGCTGGGCCATCAAGTGGTAAAGATTGTCTTCAAGCGACAGGCGGTTGGATCTTTGGCTGTGTGTAAAGCGTGCAGCGTCTGTCGTCATTTGAACGTTCATTCCGTTATCAATGAGATTTATTACATGTTGGGCGTGTGTTTCTGGTTGTACTGAGCCGCCCATATTACCAAAGGCCATTAGAGGCTTATTGTCTTTTGAAATGAAGCCGGCAATAATCGAATGGAAAGGTCGTTTTCGAGGCGCAACGACGTTTGGATGTGATGGGTCAAGGGAGAAAGCAGTCCCCCTGTTATGAAGCACCATACCGTATGGCGGAATAGTGATGCCGCTGCCATACACAGAAAAAACACTGTGTACAAAAGACACCATGTTTCCCCAACGGTCGGCTGTGGCAAGGTAAATAGTGCCTCCGTCTAGTCCCCCCTTGATCGAAGGCTCTGCAGCGACATGCATATCGATGCGGTTGCAAAGTGTTTGAGCGTACGATTTCGACAGCAGCGTCTGCAGGGGTATCTCGACG
>Ga0233396_1000887_pt1 | contig 13594 bp, 13 predicted proteins | sample 32DmetaG_FD_183169 | JGI IMG/M metagenome (GOLD analysis project Ga0233396, IMG submission 183169) | Seawater microbial communities from Monterey Bay, California, United States - 32D | ecosystem: Environmental > Aquatic > Marine > Coastal | place: USA: California | collected 2016-10-19 | reverse complement strand
TGATGGAACCTTGGATGAGGACGACTTTCAAAAAAAACTGAAACTTAATCCAAAGATGGTGGCGTTCATGCATGTGTCCAATACATTGGGCACCATCAATGACGCTCAACGGTTCACGCAAATGGCCAAATCAGCCGGCGCCACGGTCCTGATTGATGGCTCCCAGGCTTTGCCCCACATGATGGTCGATGTGGTGGAGTTGGGTTGTGATTTTTATGTGTTCTCGGGGCACAAAGCCTACGGACCTACAGGCATCGGAGTGCTCTATGGCCGCAAGGACATACTGGAGGCGATGAACCCATGGAGAGGCGGAGGCGAAATGATTGACGTGGTGAGTTTGGAGGAAGGAACCACCTACGCAGCTCTCCCGCACAAGTTCGAAGCGGGCACGCCACACATCAGCGGTGCTGTTGCTCTAGGGGTAGCTTTGCAATGGTTAACAGGGGTTGGAGTGAAGTCTGTGGCGGAGCACGAAACAATCTTGTCTGCTCAGGCGCGTCATCAATTGGGAAAGATTGATGGCTTGCGCTTCATTGGTGAAGCGCCGAAGACCTCAGGTGTGGTGAGCTTCATTGTTGAGGCGGTACACCCTTACGACCTGGGCACACTGCTCGATCAACAGGGAATAGCGGTTCGCACAGGTCACCATTGCACGCAACCGATCATGGATCACTATGCGATTCCTGGAACGGTACGCGCATCATTTGGCGCTTACAATACCTTGCAAGAAGTCGATGCATTGGTTCAGGGTGTGGAACGCGCTCTCAAAATGTTGCGCTGACTTGCATCTGCTCAAATCGTGAATCATGAATGCTGAATTGCAAAGCCGCCAAGAAGAAATTGTAGAAGAGTTTTCTTTTTACGAGGACTGGATGGAAAAGTATGAGCAACTCATTGAAATGGGAAAGGAACTCGATGCTTTGCCCGAGCAAAATCGATTGGATGAACACTTGATTCGGGGATGCCAATCCCGCGTTTGGCTTTTGGCCACCAAGGATGAGAATCAATCAGTGAGGTTTCACGCAGACAGTGACGCTATCATCACGAAAGGTTTGGTCGCGCTCATGGTGCGTGTATTGGACGGGTTGCCCCCCAAGGACATCGCTGAATCGGATCTCTGGTTCATCGAGAAAATTGGTTTGGATAAGCATCTCAGTCCCACTCGGGCAAATGGATTGCATTCCATGGTGCAACAGATGAAGCGCTACGGTGTGGCGTTTCAAGCAAAGTAATGTTTTTTTCGGGTTCAGTTGTCAGGGCCGAAATAGAAGTGGCACCAGACTCCTTTACGTTGTGAATTCTTGCAGGTTATCACAAAATTTTCGGAATCGGCGCCACTCGAGCCAGGAGGCTCAGGGTTATAACAAGCAATGAAACGGAATGGTTGCACGTATTTCGGTCATGAACTTGAAATCACCTCACTTTGTGGCAATGTTGAGTTCGCTGATGGCTGTGCTTAGTTTTTCCACGGTTGCTTGGAATGCATCCATTTGATTGGCCATAATGGGCGTGGACGGGGGGAACTCTTCTCGCAGATGATCCACTTGTTTGCCGTTTTTCCAGAACCGAAAACAAACGTGGGGTCCCGTAGCCAGACCTGTGGAACCAACATATCCAATGACCTGGCCTTGCTTCACGTGTTCGCCTGCGGAAACGGCTCGACGGGACATGTGCAAATACTGGGTTTCGTAGGTGTTGTTGTGACGGATTTTCACATACTTACCATTGCCTTTTGTGTAGCTTGATTTGCTCACGACTCCGTCACCAACGGAAATGATGGGGGTGCCTTTGGGTGCGGCATAATCGGTCCCGTAGTGCGCCTTGGTTTTTTGTAGAATTGGATGAAAGCGCTTCAGATTGTAGCGGCTGCTGATTCGACTGAATTCGACCGGAGCTTTGAGGAATGCTTTGCGCAGACTCTGACCGGCTTCATCGAAATAGTCAAACCCGTCGCCCTGGTCGTAGCGGAATGCAGGCAACGCGCGCCCACGGTGCTGGAAGTGGCAAGCGATCACCCGCGGCATGCCTATAGGTTCTCCGTTGACGTATGTGCGTTCGTACATCACATCGAATTCATCGTCTTTTTGCAAACGTGAAAAATCGACTGTCCACGCGTACACATTGGCCATGGCCAACGCGAGTGTAGTGGGCGCACCAAGCCGATCCAAATCGACATATAGTGAGTTTTCGATGGTGCCTTTGGTGCGCTGGATCAACGTGTCTGCGGGCAGACTTTCCAATGCCACGCCATAGGGCTCTTGGAGGGAAAATCGAGCGTACTCGCGCGCGTTTCGTTGGTAGATAAAGTGAGCTGCTGATGCAGAGGAATCCCGGTCATAGGCGATCCACCATGACTTTCCGCTGCGCATGTTGCGCACATCGTAGTCGCTTTGAGTTGCTTGGGCTAACAACGTGATTTCTCCCGCGCTCATTCCAGCAGGACTCAGGATGTGGGAGAGCGACTGTCCGGAGGCGACGACTCCAGAGTCGACCTCGAATGTTTCCCAGATCAATCCGAATCGTTCGATTGGTTCGGCCGGGATTGCGGGTCTGTTTTCTGCAGTTTGCTGAGATTCATCGACTTCACCACAGCTAGGTGCAAGGAAAGCAAGAGCGCATGCAAAGACGTGAAGGTTGAGAAATCGTGCAATCATTTCAGGCCAAACACTTCTTTTTCAACCCACCCTTTGCCCCATTCGGCTTGTTCTTGAGCGCTCCAAAGTTCCGGGTAGAAAATGCGTTTTTGAAAACGAGGTGGCAGGTACTTCTGCCAGTTGGTCCCGCCTGTAGCAGCGATATCTTCGGGGTTCTTTTGCAGGTACCGAACAGCGCTTTTGTAGTGACTCAGAGGCCAGTTGATGTTCACATTCACATCCAACCAACGCAAGGCTTGTCTCAATTCGTCTGTCTGTTGACCGGGGCCAAGGTTCTTCCAAAAAGATCGGAGGTTGCCGTCAAAGCAATTTTCGGCCAACTCCATGAGTTCGTGATCGTACTTCTGCTCAAATTGTTTTAACGTGAGCGTTTTGTCCCCAGATGAGAGCTCGACGGCTCCTGCTTTCCAATAAATCTTGTCAAAAAGCGCAGCCAAGTCGGCGGGTGTGTGATCTGAACTCGCTTCACGGAATTCCTCCTTCAGCAACCGGTCGAAGCTGGTGGCATGAATCTCAATCATCCTGTATTGAGCACTTTGAAACCCACTCGCGGGGAGCAGCGACATTCGAAACTTCAAGAATTGATCTTTGTCCATGCCGTCGACCATGATTTCAAAGCTGTGGGTGAGCGCTACGAAGTACCGATTGATTCGCTTCACTCGTTTGAGTAGAACAGCCGAGTCCATCGCGTCTGCATGCTGAAGCTGTTGGAATTCGTGCAGGGACAACTTGAAATAGAGCTCTGTGATTTGATGGTAGATGATGAAAATTTCTTCATCAGGAAAAGGCGTAATCGGATGTTGCAAGCTGAGCAAAGTGTCCAAATTGATGTAGTCCCAGTAGGTCAAGTAATCCGCATGGAGCAATCCATCCAAATAGGAATTTAGATCTTGACCCATGGCCGCATACTTGGCTTGCAGGGCCTCAAGCTTGGCTAAGATGGATTTGTCAAAGGGTTGATTTTCTTGCATGCCGCCAAATTCGGGAATATTTACTCAATCCGGTATGACATCGATTGGTTTTGTCAACCCTGAAGCGTTTGTCAATTCCATCTTGATGGATCCGAAAAGTATTCGTGTCTCTGCGAGGAGTGGAATTCGGTTTATGTCGTTGGTGATGTATACCGCGAGGTCATCTGGATTGCGCCAAATGCGACCGGTTTGGATCACCGGATGAATGAGCGCACAATTCCATTTTTGACCGCGCCATTTGACCTCTTCATTCCCAGCAAAAATGGCTTGAAGATCAAACCACTCTTCATCCATGAAAATGGGAACAGAAACGGTATCTCCGACGCTAAGTGTACTGAATTGTACGTGCCGAAGCGCATAAATACCGCTCACCATGTCATAGGCCGCACCTTGAAGTTTGTGCAGCGTTTGTTTGGGATCATTTTTGCCTTTGAACGCGATGGCACTGACACTTGAATCTGCTTGATTGAAGGTGTAATCTTGGTGAAGTTCATACCCTCCTTCTTTGATATCCCGAATGAATTGATTGGGCAATCCAGAAACAGGATTGATTTGAGACTGATAATGATCGTCTACTTTGAAAAACCAATTGAATGCACCCGTGCTTTTGCCCCTGGCATCGATCATCCAGTCATTGTTTTTCTCCAATTCTTTAACCGTGATAGTCGCTTCAGCTGCGTCCAATAATCCGTAATGAAACCGATAACTCAGTGATTCACCAGGTGTGAAAGCCAGTGGCCTTTGTTCTTCGACCACTGCGATCGTTTGGGACGAAGCGTGAGAGTAGAATAACCCGGTAAGAAAGAAAATGAAGAGTCGCATCAAATCTGATAGCACAAGCATTGTGCCATTGCAAACATCATTCCCGAATTAGCTCAACACGGCCATGCATTTCAACTCAATGGCAATGGGGGTGGGAAGTCGATTGATTTCAACGGTGGTGCGACAAGGCTGCGTCTTCGGATCAGGAAAATACTCCGCATAAATGCGATTGAATGTGTGGAAATCCCGGTGCATATCGACCAAGAAAACGGTGATGTCCACGAGGTTTTCCCACTGGCTTCCGTTGGCTTCGAGAATGGCTTTGACATTGCCGAGCACACTGTGAACTTGTGCTGCAAAATCGAAGGCTTTGAAATTTCCGTTGTGATCCAGCTCGAGTCCCGGAACCCCGCTGTCGTTCGAATCGCTCCCCGCGATACGAGGACCTACTCCACTCAAAAACAACAAATTTCCGACTGCTTTGGTGTGGGGGTAATTGCCTACTGGTTTGGGGCCTTGTTTCATGATTGCTCGATCTTGTGTGGTGGCAAAGATGCTTCGATTTTCATCATTTACGAATTTCTGTATTGCAGCTTTAAGGTCTTTTGGTTGAGTTAGGTTCAAAGCATAGGAGCCGGTATCTTCGTAACATGCGATACCAATCACTCTCTTCTGAACTCTACAAGCGCAACCGCGCAAACTTCATGGCGCAAATGAAGCCACGAAGCATTGCGGTGTTCTTTTCAAACGACATCTATCCGACAAGCGCGGACGGGACCTTGCCGTTCAAACAAGCCAGCGATATTTTGTGGTTGACAGGTGTGGATCAAGAAAACACAGTTTTGGTGCTTTTTCCAGATGCGCACAACCCTGCAGATCGAGAAATTTTGTTCAGCACGGAGACCAACGAAGAGTTGGCCATATGGGAAGGGGCTAAACTGAACAAGAAGCAAGCAACAGAGGCCACTGGAATCACCAATATCCAGTGGACGCCGGGATTTGAGCGCACGTTTCATCGCCTCATGGCTGAAGCGGAGGCGCTGTATTTGAACGACAACCCACATGCCCGGGCAAAGATCACCGTGGAGACGCGCACAGCGCGTGAAAACGCGGCCTTGCGCCAGAAATATCCGAACTACGAGATTGAACGATCGGCGCCGATTTTATTCAGCCTGCGTGCGATCAAGTCGCAGGAGGAGGTGGAACAAATGCAGCGAGCATGTGACATCACCAAAGCAGGTTTTGAACGCGTTCTCCAATTCGTAAAACCCGGTGTCACGGAGTATGAAATCGAGGCGGAATTCATGCATGAATTTTTGCGCCGCGGTTCACGTGGATTCGCTTACACGCCTATTATTGGCAGTGGATTCAATGCGTGCGTCTTGCACTACATCGAAAACAGCGACGAATGCAAGGCAGGCGACGTCATCTTGATGGACGTGGGGGCGGAATACGGCAACTACGCTGCTGACATGACGCGATGTGTCCCAGTGAGCGGCAAATTCACTGACCGTCAGCGGGCAGTTTACAATGCTGTATTGCGTGTGATGCGCGGGGCAATGGAGCTATTGCGACCGGGGGTGAGTTTGCAAGAATACCACATCCAAGTGGGCGAACTGATGACCAAGGAGTTGCTCGACCTCGGACTCATCACTGCTGACGATGTCGCGAACGAAAACCCCGCATGGCCTGCCTACAAAAAGTACTTCATGCACGGCACGTCACACTTCATTGGGCTTGACGTTCACGATGTTGGGCACTGGCATGAACCGATTCAAGCTGGACATGTCTTCACAGTCGAGCCGGGCATTTATATCCGGGAAGAAAACCTCGGAATTCGCCTCGAAAACGACATCCTCATCACCGAGGATGGCTTCGTCGATCTGATGGGCCACATTCCACTCGAAGCCGACGACATTGAGGCGATCATGGCAGGATGATGCGATCGCTTACAAATTCGCGCTCACAAGCGAATCCAAGAACGCACCGGTGTCTTCTCCGTATCCGATGTTGCGGTCAATGATGCGCCCATCGCGACCCACCAAACACCACGTTGGATAGGCAACTACGGGGTATTCTGCGGGCAATGAATCGATGATCATCTGCGGCACATCCAATTCGCGGCGATCGAGGTAACGCTTCACTGTCTCGGCTTTTTGGTGGTGGTTGACGCCCATCACCGTGAATCCTTCCGGACCGAATTCCTCTTGCATTCCTGCGAGGTGAGGCAACGCACTCATGCACGGCCCGCATCCGATGTACCAAAAATCAACGTACACGAGTTGACCGTTCAAGGCCTCCAGGCTCACCGGTTCACCTTCCAAATCCAATCCTGACAATGCCGGTGCCTCGTCTCCAATGGCGGGCAATGAAGCCATCGCTTCTTCGAACCAATCCTCACCTCCACCTCCGCCTGCAACAGCAGGGTCGACAGGCTCAGGTTCCTTTGCCCAATCCGGAGCTTTCCAATCGGCAATGGCATTCGCGATTGCAGGTTGATTCACGGCCTCCCACGTCCATTCCATGGTCATTTCACTGCCGTACATGATGTCACCCTCGTACCAAGATTGTTCAAACTGCACAGGCAAACCCGTCGGTGCTTGGAAGACGTATCGATTGATTGTCCGAGACAAGGGATGAAATGTATCAGACGTGGAATCAGGGATGGCCGAGCGAGTGAGAATGAACTGCTCAGGCGCCGAGCGTGTTGGGAGCACATGTTCCCAGACAACTTGAACGGATGAATCGCTCACTTGTTCAGCCCACCAAGTGCTGTCAGTGAGCGCTTTTGGTAAGGCGAGGGAAGCATAATAATTGCGGATTCCATTTCCGTTGCGCTCTTTACGGGGATCCATCGGGTAAACGAATTTGATGCTATCGCTTCGATACGAGGTGACTTCATTGGCCCACAGATGGCTCCAGTAGCTGATGGTATCACCGTCTTCGATGAACGCATCTTCCATGATCCAAGCCATGTCGTATGTAGAATCTTTCGCGGCGTGTGTGCGAACCCATTGCAAATCGACGTCTCGGTCCCACTTGCTATCATCGGCTTCTCGGGCATCGGTCTGATGCACTCGAAATTGCGCATTTTCAATTTGCATGATGGCGTCACGCACATCATTGGCATCGGTAAAAACGGGTTCGGGCTGGCTGCAGGCGATGAGCACGACAGGGGCGAGGAGTAGCAGGCGTTTCATGAGACGAAAGTAAGCCGTTTGGGCGCATGCTACCCGTGCATCGTTTCTTTCTTGCTGTAATTGGCCATGATGGAGGCCTCGTAATCGAGGTAGGCTTGCCAACGGGATTCGACGTCGACTCCGGTGCCATACTTGCGCGCAAAACCGATGAAAGTGGTGTAATGTCCCGCTTCTGACACCATCAATTCGCGGTAGAATTCGGCCAATTCGGGGTCACTGATTTTTTCAGAAAGCATCTTGAACCGCTCGCACGAACGCGCTTCGATCATGGCGGCGAAAAGCAGCCGGTCCACAAGTTGCTCTTCTCGGCTGCACTTGCGGCGAATGAACTTCAACACCTCGCCCACGTAGTCGTCTTTGCGCTCTGGACCCAGAACATAGCCTCGCGCCTTGATGCGTTCAACGACCATTCCAAAGTGTTCGATTTCTTCTTGCGCGATGCGCGTCATTTCTTCCACCAATTCCAGGTGCTCGGGAAAGCGCACGATGATGGAAATGGCGTTGGAAGCCGCCTTCTGCTCGCACCAAGCGTGGTCTGTGAGGATTTCGGAAATGTTGGTTTCGACCAGGGCGACCCAGCGCGGGTCGGTCGGCAAACGGAGGCCGAGCATCGGAGATTCGCTGGAAGCGGATGAAGAGGTGCTCATGGGCGTGTTTTGATTCGGATCAAGCTACCGGTGGAAATGAGGTGGCCGTCTTCGGCCTCCAAGCACAACTCACCGCATTCGCTTTCTGCTTTGGGCAGGATGCGCGACCAGACGGTTTCCAAGGCAGAAGGGCTGATGCCGCTGTACGTATTCATGATGATGAATCCACCGGGCTCCACCAATTGAGCCACAGTCTGGCAAAGAGGAATGAGCTGGTCTTCCAACTTCCATTTTTCGCCTTTCGGTCCCAATCCCCAGGTCGGTGGATCGAGGATGATGCCGTGGTATTTGTTGCCGCGTTTCTGCTCGCGTTGGGCAAATTTCAAAGCATCTTCAACCACCCAACGGATGCCGTCGAGGCCGCTCAGCTGCATGTTTTTTCGCGTCCAATCCACGACCTGCCGAATGGCATCCACGTGCGTCACATCGGCGCCAGCTGCACGTGCTGCGAGCGATGCACCACCTGTGTATGCAAAGAGGTTCAGGAATTTTTGCCCGTCCTTCACGTTGTCCACGATGTACTCCCAGTTGGCGGCTTGCTCGGGGAAGATGCCCACGTGCTTGAAGCTGGTCATCTCCAAATGGAACCGGAGTTGCAGCTTCGGCGATTTGTAATTGATTTGCCAGCCTTTGGGCCGAATCTCAGCGGGGCTCCAATTGCCCTTGGTGCGACTCGTGGGCTCAAAACGTGAATCGGCGTCGCGCCATTCGAGGTTGTTGCGGCCGCGGGACCAGACCACGGAAGGGTCGGGCCGGTCGAGGGTCAATTTTCCAAATTTCTCCAATCGCGCTCCATGGCCCGAGTCGAGTAAGGAATACTCGTCCCAGTGTTTGGGCGCCCAACGTTGATAAGTGCGTGTAGACATGCGGTTGCAAAGGTCGCAATTGCGCGTGGATTCGTAGCATCTTTGTTACATATGGCATCACGCACCCCGCCCAAACAGCTCCGAAAGCAAATTTTAGAGGTCTTCAAACGCCAGCCCAACAAGCCGTTGAACCACAAACAAGTGGCCAGCACGTTGGGGATTTTGAACCACGACATGCGCCGAAAGATTTCGGTGATGCTCGAAGAAATGGGCCGCGACGGTCGGCTGGAATCCATTGGTCGCGGCAAATTTGTCCTTGCGGAAATGCAGCAGGATGAAAGTGCTATCGGTACGATTCAGGTGACGCGACACGGTCGTGGATTTGTCATGATGCCCGATGGGAATGAAATTTCCATACCGAAAGGCTTTACGGGCACGGCATTTTGGGGTGACACGGTCGAGGTCGATTGGCTGCGCCGCGGTCGGAAGCACACCCCTCGGGTGGCGCGTATCGTGGAACGCCAACGCAAGCAATACGTGGTGGTGCTGGAAAAAGTCCGTGATTATGCATTTGGCTATCCGTCGGACCAGCGGCTCCACACCAACTTTTTCATCGGTGCGCAGCATTTGAAGGGCGCTGAAAACGGGCAGAAGGTCATCATTGAGATGGTGAGTTGGGATGATCCGAATGATGCGCCAGCGGGACGGGTGGTCGAGATTTTGGGCAAACCCGGCGATCATGAAGTGGAGATGCACGCCATCCTCGCAGAGTACGGATTGCCGTATGAATTTCCCGATCACGTGCTCGCCGCTGCCGACGCGATTCCGCATGCGGTCCCTGCAGAAGAACTCAAGCGCCGCCGGGATTTCCGGGATGTGACGACCCTCACCATTGATCCCGTGGACGCCAAAGATTTTGACGATGCGCTGTCGCTGAAGCGCCTCAAGAACGGCAACTGGGAAGTCGGCGTGCACATCGCAGATGTGGCGCATTACCTCAAACCAGGAACGGTGTTGGATGAGGAGGCGCGCCAGCGTGCGACGTCCGTTTACCTCGTAGATCGCACGATTCCAATGCTGCCGGAAGTGCTCTCCAACAACCTCTGTTCGCTGCGGCCCAACGAGGACCGATTGGCGTTCAGCGCGGTGTTTGAAATGAACGACAAGGCCGAGATCAAAGGCGAGTGGTTTGGCCGATCGGTCATCCACAGCGATCAGCGGTTTGCCTACCACGAAGCGCAGGAGCGTATTGAGACAGGAAAAGGCAAGTACGCCGATGAGGTGAACACCTTGCAGCACCTGGCGGTGCAGCTGCGCGCCAACCGATTCAAGGCTGGCGGCATCGACTTCAATACCGAAGAGGTCAAGTTTGAATTGGACGAGGCGGGCAAGCCGTTGCGCGTGGTGATTAAGCGGATGCTCGATGCCAATCGCCTCATCGAAGATTTCATGTTGCTGGCGAATGTGCGGGTAAGCCGCTACCTCGCCAAGCCTCGAACCACCGAAGGCAAAAGGGAAGAGGCGACTCGTACGGCGGTCTATCGGATCCACGACAAACCCGACCCCGAGAAGCTGCAGCAGCTGCGAAAATTCGTTGCCAAGTTTGGTCTTGAAATGCCCAAAATCAGTCCGGCCAATGCGGAGTCAGCGTTGAGGCAATTGCTTCAAGCAGCAGGAGGTAACACCGCCGAAAACGTGGTCAAGACCATGGCGATTCGTTCCATGGCCAAGGCGGAATACAGCACCAACAACATTGGCCACTACGGCCTCGCTTTCCCGTTCTACACGCACTTCACGAGTCCCATCCGCCGGTACCCCGATGTCTTGGTGCACCGGTTGTTGCAGGAATACATCGACGGTGGAAAATCAGCTCAGGCCGATGCGCTCATGGGCATTTGTCAGCACAGTTCCAACATGGAAAAACGCGCGGCTGAGGCCGAACGCGCTTCCATCAAATACAAGCAGGTCGAGTTCCTCATGACCCGCATTGGCGAGACGTTTTACGGCATCGTCAATGGCGTCATCCCGAAGGGGCTTTTTGTTGAAATTGAGGACAACAAATGCGAAGGCTTCGTCTCGAAGGATGCGTTGCCACATGATTATTACGTCTACGAGGAGGACCGTCAGGCGCTGATAGGCGCCCGCGAAGGACGGGAATATGCGATGGGCCAGCGCATCGCTGTTCGCGTTGTTGCCGCTGACTTGGCCAAGCGCCAGCTCGAATTCGATATCCCGGAGGAGTAGGGGGATACGAAAGATAATATCAAGTTACCTAGACTACGTTAAGCCTGTGAAGTGGACTGAACTTTCAAATTTGTAAGTACAGAAAAAGGCCCAAAACAATTGTCTTGGGCCTTTTCGATAGAAGTAATATTTCGTCTGATCAGTTGTTCAGCTGCTGATTCATCCTGATGAGATTTGTGCTCTCTTTTTTACCTGAATCCGTATAGTAATTGCTCATCATACCGTCTTTGAAATAGACGTACAGAACCCCTTCTTCTTTAAAAAGTGGCGTCTGAGGGCTTAGGGCCATTTCGGAATTTGCTTTCGAGGTACGAACTTCATGATGCGGCTTCTTGTAATTCCAAATCAGCACCTTCTCCCCTGAGTTCAGATCATAAGATATCTCGTAGGGTTGTACGGCGAGGCCATTGATGACTGCTTGCTCGCTCATTCCGACATTAAGCCTGTAAATCTTACTTGTTGTCGTGAATTCGGAGGTCACCAAATTATTATCTAGAGTGGCACAGCTGGACATGAAGATCAGCGATGCGAGGATGATATATACGTTTGACTTTTTCATTTTCGTTTTCCAATATGGGTTTGATAACTCACTTACGCTCACTCAGTTTCGCTAAAGCGCTCCTCAGAAGTTGTGTTTGCCGGGATTCCTTGCCTTTCTTCGAATCTTTTTCGATTGATTTCGCAAGTTGGGCTTCCAGTTTTTCCAGTTTTTTGCTCTTAGACGCATCCTTCGATGACTTTTGACCTTGTGAAGACTTTTTCTTTCGGCCTAACGAAGGAATGTTTACCGCTTTTGTGTTGGATGACGTACTTGCCTTGGCCACGCCTCTTCCGCTGAAGTCTCCAGAAGTTATGGTCAGATTAACATCACCGGTTGCCTGCGCTACAACGTCGCATAGACTGCATGATTCAGCATCATCCTCTGCATTTGCTTCGTCATCGACAGGGTTGATAGGGAGACATTGCTCGCCACATCCCCTCTCTTCATCGTAGTCAGGATTTTTATAGTAGTCACAAGGGCAGAACTCGCAAGAACCATCATCTTCGATGGCGTCTTCATCATAGTTTAGAGCTTCCGGATCAGAACAACCCGCGCTTGGCCCTTCGCAAGCATTTTGCAATTCTGCCACGAAGTCTGGATCAGCCGAAGCATCTGCGGTCACTACATTGCTCAACTTACCGTCATTGAAAAACAGATAGACATCACTGACATCCTCATACACTTCAAGGTTTCCCCGCAAAGAGCTTGGCTGCTCTTTCCTTTCAGGGTTAATTTCTTGTTTCTTGTGCAAGTACTTGTAGCTGTATAACTCGCAACCGCTCTCAGTGCCGTGGAAGGCATCAAAGGGCTCAGCCCCTAGTTCATTTGCAACGGTCTCTTTGTTCATTCCCGAGCTGAGGGAATTCAATTTTTCAACCGATACGTATTGCGGCAACGTTTTAAAATCGGAACAAGAAGTGATTAGCAATAAAATGCTCCCTAACGCCCAGATAGATGGGTTTTTCATTTCGCTTATTTTGATATAAAGTATGAGTATCCTAAAAGAAAGTTTGACGTACCGACATTACTAGGGGGGTCGGTTGAATACCCGCTTGGGATTATCCAATGATTAGACACCTCTTCGAGGTTTGCGGTTTGCTGCAGGAATTCAATGGTGAAGTTTCCAATTCGATAAATAAGACCAACCTCAAAATTGCTGGATGATGTAGTGAGGTCATGCTCCTCTTCAATGAAGGAGTTGTCATTGGCTTCAGGATAATCGGTGTACTGCATTCGACGGGCACCATCCAATGTCATTTTTTTGAGATTACTATTGGTAAAGCCAAGGCTGACTCCGAGGCCGTTGTTCCACTCGTATGCAATTCCGTAGGATAAGGAGGTACGAAATATATTATAGTCAACATCCACATTTTCCCGAGAGTACGGATCGCCATAATAACTTTCGTTGTTCACAAATGAGCTATTACAATTTACACTTGTGCGGGCATACTTGAGGTATGGCTTCAAGTGAGGAGTGACGTAATAAGCGTACTGAGCGGAACTAGTTAATCCCACCTGAGCGTCGGTTTTTGCAGAAACGCTGTAGGTCGTTTCAAAATATTCATTTTGATAACTGCCATCCACCGGACCGGTTATCGCGGAATAATTGGCCCCAACAGCTATCGAAAACTCGTGTTGAGCTTGTGCGTAGGAAGTCAAGCCTACAAAAACCAAAATCAACAAAAAATTCTTTTTCATAATCTCAACAGGAATAAAATGTGTTGGCAATAATAAAGGCATTGCGGAATCTACGCAATATGCTGACGGGG
>Ga0233396_1000879_pt1 | contig 13683 bp, 8 predicted proteins | sample 32DmetaG_FD_183169 | JGI IMG/M metagenome (GOLD analysis project Ga0233396, IMG submission 183169) | Seawater microbial communities from Monterey Bay, California, United States - 32D | ecosystem: Environmental > Aquatic > Marine > Coastal | place: USA: California | collected 2016-10-19 | reverse complement strand
CAAGGAATAAGTCTAGGTCTCCATCCTTGTCTATATCTAACCAACATGCGCCGACCGATCGCCGAGGATCGTTTGGTGACTGATTTGAAGCCACGCTCTCAAACTTTCCTTCGCTGTTATTGAGCAATCTATTGGATCCCGTTCTATTAGCTGCGTAAAGATCAAGATCTCCATCATTGTCGTAATCGACCCAGTTTGATTGTCTTGACCAGCGACCTGGGATAGTTAACCCGATCTCATTCGCAACTTCAGAAAAGGCTTTACCTTCTTCATTGCGGTAAACATATGTTCGACTCGGTGTTGGAAAGACATTCGACCCGGCCAACAGATCAAGGTCGCCGTCGTTGTCATAATCACCCCATGAAAGCCCACGAATTTCGTCGCCTGAGGTAGGTAACCCAGAGGCAGCTCCTATATTTTTGAACACACCCTCATTATTGAGATACAGGCGAATTTCGCCGCCTTTAATGGAAACAGCAAAATCGCTATCTCCGTCCCCGTCAAAATCGGCCCAGGCATTTGAAAGAGATCCGGCAACTGAAAACAAATCCGGCATTATTGATGTAAAAGCCGGCTCTTCAGTAGCTGAAACAAGGTTAGGTTGAGTGCATAGAAGTGCTGAGAGAGCAGAAAGAAAAATTTGGCTGTGCTTCATAATAATTTCCCGCTGAGATCAAAGATGCCAATCATAAAAATTTTATAGCAACTTGGAAAGTTAATTCTAATAAAATATTTTGCAATTTTATTTCACACCGGATTAATACTTGCGCACCATAAGTGAGCATGATTTTAATTTCTGTTTCATTTTGTTATCGATCGATGAAAAAAAAAGTTTTTTACGAAAATTTTAAAGTTTTCATTATGTTTTGGCAGCCAACAAAGTGCAGAATTAAAAAATCCTTGCATTGTTTTGGTGCGTAAAAAAATTGCTGTTTTAAGCTTTATAGAATGATCGATATAGGTAACTTTTTTTTGTTTTAAATTTCAGTTAGGATAAAAATATCTGGAAAAATATCGCAAAAATAAAAGATTTCAGAAAACCTTAGCAGTTCGTGGACACATTAGGTGACTTAGTTAATTAATAATCTTCGAGGGTTTGAATATGCGTAAATTTACAAAGAAGGGACTCTGTGTTTTAGCAGGATCAATCATTACTTCTGTAGGTGCTAATCTTTCAGCGCAAGAGGTAGGGGTGGAAGCGATAGAAGAAGTTGTGGTGACTGGTGTTCGAGGAGAACCCAGGACTTTGTCTGAAAGTCCGATTCCGATTGATGTTTTTTCGGCGGAACAATTAGATTCATTGCCTCAAACTGGGCTTTTTGAGGCGCTAAGGTTCCTTGTTCCGTCTTTGCAATTTCCTCAGCGTGCTGGGGGTGGTACAGCGACTTTTATAGCGTCTGCTGGTTTGAGAGGTCTCAATCCAGACCAAACGTTAGTGCTGGTCAACGGAAAGCGGAGGCATAAGACATCGTTGATAAACACCAGCACTGGTCAGTTCAGCGGGTCGGCCGGAGTCGATCTCAATATGATTCCTCGCCTTGCAATTAAGCGAATAGAAGTTTTACGAGACGGCGCTGCAGCGCAGTATGGTTCCGATGCTATTGCGGGAGTAGTAAATATTATTTTGGACGACAGCAGTGAGGGCGGGAAAATAACGCTCAATCGGGGCGAAAATTTTGATCGTGGCGATGGTGAAAATGTAAATGCGGGTATCAATGGAGGTTTTCAGCTAGGAGAAGATGGCTTTGTAAACCTTTCTTTTGATTTCATGGACAAAGAGTTTTCAAATCGTGCGAGGCCAGTACCACTTACGAGCAGCGGTGGTAGGAATTTATTTCCATTACTGCCTGATGGGAGTTTAGATCCTAGGGAAGCTACGATTGACCGCTTGGTGACAACTAATTTTGGTAATTTTCCGCAACGCACCTATTCTTCATCAATTAACGCCGGTTATCAGTTTAATGATTTAGAACTCTATCATTTTTCAACATATTCTAATCGCGACTCGATTCTGGATTTTACTTTTCGCCGACCCCGGCAAACCGATCGGGCGATTCCGGAAATATATCCCATGGGCTTCCGTCCCACGGAGCTAATTAGCGAGGTCGATTTTGAAACCGCCACCGGCCTTAGAGGCAGTACAAACGCGGGTTTTGATTGGGATCTATCTATTAACTATGGAGAAAATCAGGCCGATTGGGAGAATACGGTTGGAGTAAATGCCAGTCTTGGGGCCCTTAGTCCGACTTCTTTCTACCTGGGTCAGTTTGTTGCTGATGAGCTTACAGCGCAGTTAGACGTTACTAAAGCATATCAATTGGCTTCAGGGGGCTCTCTGCAGGTCTCTTTTGGCACTCAGTTTCGACGAGAACATTTCGAGATAAATGAAGGTGAGCCATTGAGCTACGCTGATGGGAACAATGGAAACGCCGCTGGCGCGCAGGGATTTCCTGGATTCTCGCCTGAGGCGGTGAACGATCTATCTCGCAATAACTATAATGCCTACGGTGAACTTGGTTGGGAGCCGACGGACAAATTGTTTCTTGGTTTGGCAGCGAGGTACGAAGATTTTGACGATTCTGCTGGCGATGAGCTGATTGGTAAGGTAAATGCCCGGTATGAGGTTTCCGATGTGGTATCGATTAGAGCATCTGCCAACACCGGCTTTAGAGCACCAAGCGTTCAGCAGCTTGGTTTTAAAGGTAGCCGAGGTCAGTTCGTTGACCTAGATAATGATGGTATCGCTGAGACCATAGTCCTCCGTCAGACACTCCCTTCAACAGATCCTGCAGCACAGGCTTTGGGCGCAAGCCCTCTGGTCCCGGAGACATCAACGAACTTTAGTGCCGGTGTTGTTTTTGAGACCGACCTTGGTTTGAGTTTGACGGTGGATTTTTACCAGATAGATGTTGATGATAGGATCGCACTGTCGACCCAGTTCAATCGTGGTGATGGCCGTGGGGCGGCCACAGGGGGCACGATTGGCGCTCAAGTATCGAGTTTGCTCGATGCTGCCGGATTTGATGCCAGTTTGGGTGGTGTGAACTACTTTACCAATGCTATTGATACCCGCAGTAAGGGAGTTGATGTAATTGCTTCGTGGGCGACTGAGGGAGATTTTGGCTCGCTTTCTCTAACTGCGGCTTATAACAAAAATGATGTTTCGATAGAGGGTATTGATGCTAATCCAGAGGAGTTGGCAGGTTTAATTTTGGCAAATAATTCCCCGATAGAGCAGTTTGATCGTGCTCGCCTTGGAACTTACACAGATGAATTTCCTGACGCAAAGATTAACCTCAGTGCAAATTATTCTCGAGAGGGTTTTTCGGCAAACATTCGCGCTACGCAATTTGGAGACTATGCCAATATTAACCGATCGGCTCAGAACGATACTTTTAACGAAGCCCAATGGATCATGGATCTAGAACTGGGATATGACTTTGACTCTGGGTTAAGTGTCTTCGCTGGCGCTAACAACCTTTTTAACACCTACCCAGCGGAAGTTAGAGCGGTTTCATCTCTTGGCCACAACTTCTACGATACAAACACTCCTTACGGATTTACGGGAGGAAATTGGTATCTGCGTACTGCGTACTATTGGTAAATATTTTTAGCTAGGCGTAAAAAAGCTTTTTGATTAGTTTTGAATGATTATGATATGACGACTCATTATTCGGAACTTTTGAGGAAGCTTTTTTATTTTGTAAAAATTCTTTGACCAATACACTATGATAAAATAAGGATATCGAGTGATTTTATCTTTACTGCCTTTGGGTATTTTAACAAAATCATTAGATAAAATTAGCGATCTGAATTACGCTTAACTTCGCCGTCTAAATTCAGCGGAGTCGGTTGGTTGAAAACACGCATATAGACATGGAATAGAGGCAAGAGTTATGGTCGGAAATTTTTTAAAAGTCATGTTTGCTATGAGTTACGCTTTAGTTTTGTTTTTCTTGCCAAAGAGCGTTGTGGCGCAGGAGGCGTCTTCTCAGCCACTGTTCGAGTATAGCGCGATCAATCATCCAGTTATGGGCAAGGCAGGCATGGTGGCTAGCCATAATGTTTTGTCGAGCAGGATTGCTGCAGAAATTTTAGCAAATGGGGGGAATGCAATTGATGCCGGGGCTGCGCTGGGATTTGCCCTTGCTGTCACCTTACCTAGAGCGGGAAATATCGGGGGAGGTGGTTTCATGCTTGTTCATGTCGCTGAACTCAATAAAACTATTGCTATTGATTTTAGAGAAACAGCTCCCGCTGCCGCTGAACAGGATATGTTTTTTGATGCGAATGGTAATGTTGTTCTTGATGAAACTTATCGGTTCTCGCATAAGTCATCAGCCATTCCTGGCTCGGTTGCTGGGCTTGCTCATATCGTTGAACAATACGGAACGATGACTTTAGCTGAGGTTTTAGCCCCAGCCATTCGGCTGGCTCGTGATGGTATTGAGGTTACATATGACTTGGCGGCAGATTTGGCGTTCAGCCAGCGTCTAAAGAATAATCCTGCCAGCTTGCGTAAGTTTTATAAGCCTGATGGCAGCAGCTATGAAGTAGGCGAGATATTTAAACAGCCAGATTTGGCTTGGACTTTATCTGAAATTGCTGCCGGAGGGGTTGATGCGTTCTATCGCGGTAGCGTTGCTAAAAAGATAGTAGCGGATATGGAAGCCCATAATGGCTTAATCACATTAGACGATTTAGCTAATTACGATGTGATCGAGCGTGAGCCGGTTCGAGGAACATTCAGAGGTTACGACATAGCAGCAATGCCGGCGCCTAGCTCAGGAGGAACCCACGTAATCCAAATGTTAAATATTTTGGAGAACTTCCCGTTGGCAGATATGGGAGCTGAGAGTGCAGACGCTCTGCATCTCATGGCAGAGGCAATGAAATTCTCATATGCTGATCGAAGTAAGTATTTAGGTGATCCAGATTTCGTGAAGGTGCCCACTGAGACGCTTGTTAGCAAGACCTATGCTGAGGATATAGCGAGTAAGATTTCTCTCGATAGGGCGTTATCCTCGGATGAAATTGCGCCGGGTGAATTGACTATTTATGAGAGTGACGAGACTACGCATTATTCGGTGGTTGATGATGAGGGGAATATGGTCGGGAACACTTATACACTGATGTTTTCTTTCGGCTCTGGGGTGGTTATTGAAGGCACTGGTATCCTTATGAATAACAATATGGGCAATTTCACGTTGCGCTCTGATATTCCTGACGCTTTTGGATTGATGGGTAGTGAAAACAATCTGATTCGTCCGAACAGGCGTCCGGTGAGTTCAATGTCGCCAGTACTTGTCTCAAAAGACGGGAAGCCGATGCTAATGACTGGAAGTCCCGGAGGCTCAAAAATTATCAGTGCGAATATGCAAATGATCTTGAATGTCTTAGAGTTTGGGATGAATATAGCTGATGCCTCTGTCGCTCCGCGGATTCACCACCAATGGCGGCCAGATACACTTGAAATTGAGAGTGGTGTCAGCCCCGATACCGTCTCCCGTCTCATCGACAAAGGTCAAAGTATTAAGTTCAGTCAGCGCAGCGCTAACATGGGCAGTTTGCAAACGGTAATGTGGAGAGATGGTTTTTTCTACGGCTATTCAGATCCACGGCGGCCCGGTGCTGGTGCCATCGGCGTTGATTGATTGCCTGATGTGTTCAACTTATTCCTAGGGTTGTAGTAATGCCTGAACGCAACCATCAGCACATATAGGCCTTATTAGATTAAAAGTGTCTAGGGGCACATAGTGTGCGTGGCCAATAATCGAGCTAATCAGAGTATTTGCTGAAACCTTTCTCGTCGACCGGTGTAACGAAAGCTGTCTAAATATAAAAAAACACTCTCTCTTCGGACCAGAACTTGACCCCAATCGCAGTATACGCGGTGGGCGACGTAGGATTTTATGGCGCTCATTTAGTCTCTTACTACTGTGGACTAGTTTTTAACTATAGACATAACCGTTTTGCTTGATAATTTTGACGATTTCTATGACGATGTCTTGGAGTTGATCGAGTTTGTGTGAGTGGATTTCTGTAAATCTCGGTTTAGAAGTAAACTACATTCGTAACAGAACAATTATTCTTGAAATGTTATGCCAGAAGTTCGAGGAGAAAAAATTGTGAAAAAAGTAATATTGGTTATGTTTATTTTCCAAACTATCTCAATTCCTTCTAGCTGGGTTTTAGCTCAAACAGGTTCAACTTGGGAAGTTGCAAGGACCATTGATGGGGACCCTGATCTCCAGGGGGTTTGGGAAAACAACACGATAACACCCGTAGAACGGCCTGACGTTTTCGGTAATAAATCTTTTTTAAGTGATGATGATATTGCTTTTCTTCGCCGACGGATCGCTGAGATTAATGCCGCGGGCGATGACGCGCTTTTTGGTGAGGGAGTTCTTCAGGCAGCTTTTAGTGGTGAAATTACCTCGTATGACCCGAGCACGGGCAATTACGATTCTCAGTGGATGGCTGAGCGCACCATTCATAGAAGAACCTCTCAAATCACCCAGCCTTCAAATGGAAAGTACCCACCGAGGACAGAGAAGGCAATAGCTGCCGCGAAAGCTTTAGCAGAGCATCGACGTGATCATCCGGCAGACTCCTACACTGATCGGCCTTTGGGCGAGAGGTGTGTTTCTTTCGGAGCTCCGCGCCTAAGTTCTGGTTACAACAGTTACTGGCAGATAGTTCAATCGAAAGAGACGGTCGCAATTATTCAAGAGATGGCTCATGACGTCCGTATTATTCCGATCGTACCAATGCCCCATGCCAATAAAAATATAAAGCTTTGGCATGGAGATTCGCGCGGTTATTGGGATGGCGATACATTGGTTATTGAGACTACTAACTATAGCGATAAAAGCAGCACTAGCCCAGAAACAGACAGAAAAGTTAATGTTGAAAAATTGACTAGGATAAGTGAAACGGCTTTAAGGTATGAACTTATGTCGGACGATCCTGGGCAGTTCACAGGGTCGTACACCCGAGAGATTATATTTGATTACACCGAAGATGATATTTATGAGTACGCCTGCCATGAGGGTAATTACGGCATGGCTAACATTCTCTCAGGTCATCGCGTTGAGGAAGCCAGAGCAGCGGCCGGGCTTCGCGAGAGATAATATAAAAAACGATCAAATTTCTGATGGAGGCAACTATGTGTGATCGAGGAGCCCAACAACTTTGTTTTTTAATCGTCGTCCTGATGCAGGTTTTTGTGTGTGGTAGTGTTTCTGCATTGGAAAATACAGAGATTCCTCGCACAGCCAATGGGCGACCAGATTTTAGTGGTATTTGGCAGGCCATTGGCACTGCCCACTACGATATTGAGCCACACGCATCAGACTTTGGCCCCTTGGTAGAGAATGGAGCGATCGGGGCAATTCCTGGGGGTATTGGAGTTGTTGTGGGCGGAGAAATACCGTACACCGATGAAGGGCGTGCCCAGCAAGAAGAAAATAAAGCTACCTGGCTAGAAAATGATCCGGTGGTGAAGTGTTATATGCCGGGAATACCACGCGCGAATTACCTTCCGTTTCCATTTCAGGTCATTCAGTCAACAGACCATATTGTCGTGGCATATGAGTTTGCGAGCGCAAGTAGAATTGTTTATCTGAATCGACCAGATTTTGAGGCGCCGATTCTCAGTTGGATGGGGCACTCGAGGGGTCATTTTGAAGACGATGTCTTGATAATTGATGTTACAGATCAGGTGGCCGACACGTGGCTTGATCATGCCGGAAATCACCACACCGACGCTTTAAAAGTGACAGAGCGCTATTATCATGCTGGACCCAATACTCTTATATATGAAGCGACATTGGTTGACCCTGCTGTTTATACTGAACCTTGGACGATTCGTTTCCCTTTATATCGCCGTTTGGACGAGAACATGCAACTACTTGAATATAAATGCGTAGAGTTTACTGAAGAATTGATATACGGCCATCTGAGGAAAGGGGTTAGTTCCAATTAACAGACATGGTGATTACATGTTGATCCGAGAGTGGTTGTATTTCCCTCTATGGGTTTGTGGTCTCGTAATTTTTTTTTCGAGTTGCCAGCCAGGTCATAAACAGCACATCAATGACGGACTTCTTAAGAATAACAATACAGAGTCAGAACGTCTCACTGAGTGGTTGAATAATGAATATGCTAAGCAGCTAGATTTTTCTCCCATGACTAAAACTCGACTAGGAGATAAAAGCGCGAACGGCGAGCTGGACGATGTCTCTGAGGCGGCTATGTTTGAGCAGTTAGAATGGTATCAGGACTCCGTTAATCAATTGTTAGACAATTTCGAATATGCAGAACTGAACGACGAAGCTCAGAGATCTTTTGATCTTTGGGTTTACCATTTAAGGCAGGCAGAGGCTTCGCTGAAATATCGACGGCATCAATTTATATTTGGTCGGTACGGTCCGCAATCTTCGCTACCTAACAGCTTTATCAACTATCAAATTGTAGAAACACGTCAAGACGCTCGTGACTACATAAGTAGGCTGAATCAAAGTGGGCATTACCTAATGCAGTATTTAGAGCGAGCGAGGCTGGGTGCACTTGACGGTATTCGCCCCCCCTTTTTTGATTACGAACTTGCGATCAGTGAAATTAAGAGGGTATTGACGGGGCATCCCTTTAACGAGGATGGTGAGTCGGTATTGTGGAACGATTTTAAAGGAAAGGTTCGAGATCTGAGCGTTAAAGGGGTAATTGAGGAGTCAGAGGTTAATGATTTCCTAGTTCAAGCGCAAAATGCGTTGCTCCGCCAAATGTTGCCCGCTTATGAAGAAATTTTAAAGTGGCTAATCGATGACCTAAAAAAAGCTTCAAGCGTCGCTCAAGGCGCTTGGGCATTACCTGACGGAGAAGCGTATTACCAACACAGACTGGAAAAGATGACTACAACGGAACTGACCGCGCAAGAAATTCATAATATAGGTCTCCAAGAAGTGGGTCGTATTCGAATGGAAATGGAGCAGATTAAAGATAGCGTTGGATTTGATGGTTCCCTGGCCGACTTCTTTAGTTTTCTGCGAGACGATGACCGTTTTTATTATCCTAATACAGATGCGGGGCGGGCGGATTATATAGCTGAGGCATCTGAAATTCTGTCGGAGGTTGATAATATGCTTCCGAACTTTTTTGGTATCTTGCCAAAAGCTGGGTTAGAAGTGCGTCGGGTCGAAGCCTTTCGTGAGCAGGACGGTGGCGCTGCTCATTACCGAAGAGGAACAGCGGACGGTTCGCGGCCTGGCGTGTTTTATGCCCACCTATCTGACATGCGGGCCGTCTCAAAGTTCAGGCTTCCAAGTCTTGCTTTTCATGAGGGGCTTCCTGGGCACCATATGCAAATTTCGATTCAACAAGAATTGGATAGTTTACCGATGTTTAGAACGCATAAGGGTTACACTGCGTTCAGCGAGGGATGGGGGCTTTACGCGGAGTGGCTGGGAAAAGAGATGGGTGGCTATCCCGATCCTTACTCTGATTTTGGTCGGTTGTCAGGCGAGATGTGGAGGGCGATCCGATTGGTTGTCGATACCGGTATTCACGCTCTACGGTGGACGCAGGCCCAAGCTGAGACTTACGCGCTTGAAAACTCTCCTCGCCCAGAGTCATCTGTGAAGGCCGAGGTTCGGCGTTATTTTAACAATCCGGGGCAGGCGACCGCATATAAGATTGGCATGCTGAGAATACAGTCTGCGAGAGTTAATGCTGAGTCAAAGATGAACGACGCTTTTGACTTAAGAAACTTTCATGATCAGGTGCTTGGTTCCGGCCAGCTTCCGATGAGGATGCTTCAAGACAAGCTCATGGCTTGGAGCGATCAATCATTGGTTACTGAGAATAGATCCAGGCCTTAGTCTCTTTTTATCGATACGATTTTCCAAATCTCGTTACTTGTATGAGAAAGCGTTGAGCAAAATTTTTTAATAACTTCATTTAAAATCTATGAGGATTAAAAGTATGTTGTTGGTAAGTAAAAAGACTCTTGCTGTATTCTTGGCAGTGAATCTTTTGAGTGCGTGTAGTAATGATGACGCCGATGATTTGTCTCGAGGCTCTGCCAATGGGGCAGAAGTAGGCGATTGTTCTCTCTCAGATTTGGTCCTTTTTAACACGAATATCTATACATCTGATGACTCGATGTGGAAAGCGGAGGCGGTTGCTGTAAAAGACGGACGGATTGCATTCGTTGGCAGTAACAATGATGTGCAAGATTATTTGTGCGGAGGCACTGCAGTTTTAGATTTAAGTGGTCGAACCGTTTTTGCTGGTTTTACCGATAGTCATCAACACCTTGAAGGGGTGGGCCGGCGCACAAAGACTTTGAGCCTTTTTGGAATCTCCAGTTTATCTGAGACGGTCGAGAAGATAAGGGATTGGTCTTCTACAATTCCCGCCGGTAACTGGGTTCAGGGCAGAGGTTGGATCGAGAGAGAATGGATAGACGAGAAGCGGTTTTTGAATAAGTATGATGTAGATTCTTTCACAACCGATAAGCCGTTATTTATGCCGCGAGCAGACGGGGTGTCGGCCTTAGTGAATTCTTACGCTTTAGAATTGGCAAATGTCACTCGCGATACGCCCGATCCCGAGGGTGGTCGTTTTGAACGAGATATTGACGGAAACCCGACCGGTTACGTCTTGGCCAATGCGATGAATGTCTTTCGCGAATTGATTCCTCGTGAAACTGATGAGTATTTAAAGGATAACCTTTTGAGAGGAATGCGAGCTAATTCGGCTTTGGGTTGGACTCAGACTCAGGATGCGGGAATGTCTTACCGCTTAGTTGACCTTATGAAAGAAATTCATGCTAATGGAGAGATGCTTCACCGCGTTTACGCGGCGATCCCCGTCAAAGAGGCCGAGACTATGTTCGAAAGAGGTCGAGAGAAAACGCTCGATTATATGTTCGACGTCAGGGGTATAAAAGTTTTTATTGACGGCACACTTGGATCTCGTGGGGCTGCGCTTTTGGAGAATTATTCTGATTCAGACCAAAATGGATTTATGAACAGAACTACGAAGGAAGAATTGATGCCGGTCTTGGCTGACGCATTGCGTTTAGGGGTTCAGGTTGAAACTCATGCCATCGGTGACCGCGCTGTGCGGTCTATGCTTGATTGGTATTCTGAAGCGAGGTCTGCGCTTCCCAAGGCTCAGTGGGCCAGTACCGACTTGCGTTGGCGCTTGGAGCATGCGCAAATTATTCCCCCATCTGATCAACAGCGGTTCGTTGAGATGGGAGTCATTCCCTCTATGCAACCCAGTCATGGGATTGGCGACTTAAACTTTGCGCCTGACCGGTTGGGCCCCGACCGATTAGGATACGCTTATCCTTGGCAACAACTAGTTGATCGAGGGCTGATGATCTTAGGAGGGACAGATGCGCCAGTTGAGGCGGGTGAGCCCCTGATTGAGTTTTATGCAGCTGTGTCGCGGAAGCGGCTCGATGGGTCGTCGGGTCCGGGATGGCATCCTGAGTTGGCAGTTTCTCGGGAAACAGCATTAAGAATGTTTACAATCTGGCCGGCGAACGGAGCCTTTCAAGAAGATCTTCGAGGTTCAATTGAGGTTGGTAAGCTGGCCGATTTTACGGTTTTTGATCGTGACATTATGACGGTCCCTGAAGCAGATATCCTTGGTGCTAAGAATGTAATGACAATCGTTGGTGGGGAGATCATATACCGGATGTGATTGTGAGTGATTCAAGCTGAGTAAAAGAACGTACGATACAAGAGGTCATGAATCTCGATGTACGTAATTAAAAGAATAATTGTGTCAAAAAAGGATGGGAGAGGAACATGCAACTTACTAAGAAGGCGTCCGAGATTGGCGAAAAGATTATTTTATACGTCATTGGGGTTGGAGCATTTATTGCCGCTGTTGGCGACATCGTTGACGGTATTCTGAATTACAACATACAAATAGAGAGATTATTCACGCTCTTTATTTATGCCGAGATTATTGGAATGGTGGGTGCGTACACGAGTTCTTCACGAATCCCGGTCACTCTACCGATTATTATTGCGATTACTGCGCTGTGTCGTTTAATCGTTATGCACGGGAAGGACATGGACGCGCTTGTGTTGCTGGGTGAGTCGGGTTCTATCCTTCTGTTGTCGGGTGCGGCCTACATAATGAGCTTGAAGGGAAAGCTAAGCCTTGAGAAGAAGGACGCGTTTGACTCGGGCCACGATTAGCAAGGCAGTATTTAGAAAGAAAGAAACAGAGGCCGTTTCAAAGAAAACTTTCTTAAGCGTTTGGATCGACTATGAGATTCTATCTCTCACGACGCGTACTTATCCAAATCGTCAAAATGAGCAAGACCTGAACCACTAGCCTTACTGATAATAAGAATGGCTCAATGTCTGGGAACGCTCCAGGATTCTGCCACATGTAAATATTGGCCGGCGTGACCGCCAGTGTCAGCGCAATTAATAGATTGCCAGAGAGTTGGCGCCGTGAAGGCACTAGCAGCAGCCCCGCAAAAATTATCTCTAAAATACCACTGAAATAAACAATTTCGAGATGCAACGGTAGATACGGCGGCATAATATCGAGGTAGAAGCTTGGATCTGTGAAGTGCGTGATACCGCCAACCATAAACCAAGTGAAGACAACAAATAACCCGATGTATTTTAAAATTTTTTTCATGGGTCGTCTGTATGCTCTGATTTTTTCGTTTGGGGATTGTTGTTTACGCGCATCGTGTATTGTCCTTTGGTACCGAGATAATTCACGTCATATTTAAAACATTACCACTAATCCTTCCGAGGTAATAGTGAGTGCGGAATTAAACCGTTTAAGTACTATCAATAGTTTAATGTGTGTTGAAACTCTCCTCGATGTCGTTCTTGCGCTAGGTTATAAAAGGGTGCTTATATTGACAATTCTCTGCCAATTGCGTTGAAGAGGTCTAAAAAATGACAAAGATTATAAAGACCGTTGCTGAACTTACTAAAGCAAAGCACCCCAGGAAGAGGGTCCTCGCCGCCGTTTATTTTATTTTTGGTTCGATGGCTTTAAATGCTGCTCTTCCGGATTCTTTTGATCACGTAATATCCTATGAGGGAGATAGTTATACTGCTTCACTGTCCTTCTTCTCCAACCGTGGCCCGAATTTTCAAGTTCAGAAACAGAAGGATGATGGGACCTTTGATGTGCTAGAGGTGCCGATCGTTAGGACCTATATCGGAACGGTTCAAGGAGCCCCCGGTGCGACCGTAAGCGCCGTTCGATTCGACAGCGGGATGGTTTTTTACCGAGCGGTCTTTGAGGATGGAAGGGAGTGGATTAATACTGGTGGACGCACTGACTTACTTTGCGACAAGGGGCCTGACAATGCTTGTGTAGAGCCTGATCTGAAATTTCCTGGCTTTGTGGTTGGGGCGGGTGGGGCTGGATCTGAAATTTATGGTGTCGAGGTTGGTGTAGACATGCCGTACCATCAGTTCGACGGGGTGCACGCTAGCGATGTTGTAGCCGCCCTTTCGATAATCGAATACTCGTTCAATTCAACCAACGCCCTGTACATGCGAGAGGCAGGAATCAAGCATGAATTGGGCAAGGTCGTTATTCGTGCCAGCCGCATGCAGGACCCCTATCGAAGCGATGTAGTGCCAGCGCCACCCTGCGCTGCCACAGATACATGTGTTGCAGGGC
>Ga0233396_1000867_pt1 | contig 13746 bp, 14 predicted proteins | sample 32DmetaG_FD_183169 | JGI IMG/M metagenome (GOLD analysis project Ga0233396, IMG submission 183169) | Seawater microbial communities from Monterey Bay, California, United States - 32D | ecosystem: Environmental > Aquatic > Marine > Coastal | place: USA: California | collected 2016-10-19 | reverse complement strand
TTTTAGAAGATGAAAATTATTATGAAAATCATTTAAATCATGTTATTGAAGCTAAAAAAAAATATCTGTTAGAGTATTCGTTTCATGCAACATTAGTGAATATTGTTAAAAAGTTCGCTGACTCCAAATTGGTAAAAACTAGAGTAAATATAAAAGCTGATAATAAATTAAAAAATAGGATTAAATTAAAACTTATTGATCTTGTTTTTAAAACTTTTAATTAAAAAGTTATTATAGAATTATTGATTTCACGAAAAAAAATATCTTGTTCAATATAACATGAAAATTAAAACAATCTATCACAATCTTTTTGGATCATTTTCAAACTTTGCATTTTTATTATTCACGGGTATTATCCTTGTTCCTTTTTATTTTAAATATATAAGTGTAGATGATTATGGAATTTGGCTTGGTGGAATTTCATTTATTTCTTTACTAACCGTCCTAGAAGCAAATATAAGTTTAATTTTAACTCAGCAGTTAGCTGATAAATGGACAAATAAAAAGCCAGTTGAGTTTTCAAAATATTTTTCAGCTGCTATAGTGTTTAGTATATTTGCTGCTTTAACCATAATAATTAGTGTTTTTTTTTTAAAAGATTCACTATATAATTGGGTTGGTTCCCAGATTGGCTCTAAAAGCTTATTTTTAAACAGCTTTCTCATTTATTCCGTTACTGTTGCACTAGGGCTTGTATGCAGCTATTTAGGTTCTATACCCCAAGTTTTCCAAAAAACATTAATGCCTCCACTATATAATATTATTAGTTCATTTTTTGGAATAGTTTTCACGATTTATACAGTCCCAATTTATGGCGTTTTAGGGATAGCGATTGGGAGTGGGATTAAATATCTTATCCTAACAATTTTATTATCTTGTTATGTTTTTAAATTATTAAATAAAGAAAATATAATTTTCAGCTTTGAATTAAAATATTTAAGAAAACTTATATATTCAATTGGATGGCCATTTGTCTCAAAACTGTTAGTAACAGTTTCTTATAATGCTCAAAACTTTATTGTAGCTGCTTATATTACATCCTCTGCTGTTACCATTTTTGATATTACTAGAAAGCTGCCCTTAGTGGCTCAAACCGTTGTTAATATGGTTGGAATGTCTACATTTACAGCTTTTAGTTTATTTTATTCCGAGCAAAATAATGCTGTTAAAGAAAATAAATATTTAGATAATTATTTCTCGGTGATTCGTTTTTTATTACTGACCTCCGTAGTTGGATTATTCTTGCTTGGAAAAGATTTTATTGGATTATGGGTTGGCATTGATAAATACGGGGGTGATTTGTTATTTATATTACTCTGTATTACTCTGTTTACTGATCAATTAAGAGTTATGTTAGGACAACAATACTATGCTATTGGTCAATTTAAATTAACTTCTTTAACCGATGCAATATTTTCATTATCATTTATTATACTCACCATTATATTACTCCCAATATATAAATTATATGGGATTCCCTTAGCAAGTATAATCTCAGTAATTATTTACTTCATTCTATGCTTTTTTGCAGAAAAAAGGAATAATATTCATTTGACTACTCGCCTTATCAACAAAAGTATGTTTTATGATATTTTCTCAGTCATTTTAGTTTTAATTATTTTAAATTTCGTCTTTGAGAATTATTTATTTAGTTTCACAACGAAAGTATTTATTACTTCTCTTATAATCATTTTATTTTCGTTAATATTTGGTTTTAGAGAGAAACAATTATTGCATTTTATTTATAAAAAAATTAAAAGTAACTAATATGTTATTCATTTATTAATCCAATGTCAATTCATTCCTCTTTTTCTAAAAATTTTGGTTTTCTTGCTAAAATACTAGTAAGTTATGTGATCTTTATTTCACTAATTTATTTTTTTAATCAGGATAATTCTGATCGATTAGGAAGTTTTTTTATTGTTTTTTTTGCTGCTATTATTGCTCTATTATATCTCGGTATTGGAGGTGGTTCTAGATATGGATTTAAAATCACGAGATATTTTATAATTGGCTTTTTAATAAAAATAGTTATAGGTTTCTTGTTTTGGGAGTTTTACCTATTTCCAGACTACTTTAGTAATCCCATATCTAAATTTTATTTTGATCATTATGAATATCTGTACACATATGAAAGTCTGCAAGATATAGCTGAGTATAGAATTTCTAACGGAATTTTCTCATTTCCAATTTTACAGATTTTAAATAAATATGTATTTATTCAGTATTTCATGAGTAATATTTATTTGTCGGGTAGTTTTAATGCTTTTGATTTAGCTATTCAAAATTCACTTTTTTCAATATACACATCACTTGTAATTGCTCAAATTGTTAAATTAGCAGGAGGTAGTTCAAAACAAATTAAATTTGCTTTATTATTGACAATTTTTCAGCCTATTTCTTTTATTTCGAGTATGATTTGGCGTGATGTAGTTGGTCAATTTTTTGTTGCCCTTGGAGGTTATTTATTATACAAAGCATCTAAAACAAATAAGATTTTGATGTTAATTCTAGTTTTATTAGCTTCATTTAGTTTTTTTATGCAACGTTACTTGTATGCATTCTTCCCTATTATTGTAATGGGTGGGTATTATTTATTTCAAAGAAAAAATAAATTTTCATTATTACTAATGCCTATTCTTTTTTATATTGTTCTTTATTTTGACAATTTATTGTCATTAAGCACCCATTTGACTGAAAGTTATGGGGATAATATTTCGGGTATATATTTTTGGCTTTTTCTACCAATTAATGTAATACGTCTTTTTATTGGACCTTTTCCATGGACAAATTGGTTTACTTTTACTGACAATACTATTTTTTTAATAGCTCAGTATTTTCAAGCAGTTGTTAATATTAGTTTAATTATTTTTTTAGTAAAAGTATTATACAAAAAGAAATTTTTATTAAAAACTAAATCAATTTCATCGGCACTAAGTCCCCTGGACTATTTATTTTTTATTTTATTCTCATTATTTATTCTGGCTGGTCTTGGAACTAAAGAAATTCACGTCTTTTACATGTCTTCAGGTATTATTTTTTTAATCCCGTCAATAAGTTTAGCTTATAACAACAATAATTTCAAATCAATTTTACTGAGAGTCTTTTGTTTTTTTATAATATTTAATGCTGTTTTTCTCCTCTTAGGTCTCGGAGGTGAAGGATTAGGTAATTCATTTAGATAAAAATATTTTATTATGTTAGTAAGTGTAGTTATGTCAGTTTATAACGGCGAAAAATTTCTTAAAGAAGCAATTGATAGTATTCTAAATCAAACTCTTACAGAATTTGAGTTTATTATAATCAACGATGGTTCAACCGATAAATCAAAAAATATTATTGAGACTTATAATGATAAGCGAATCATACATATTGAACAAGGAAACAAAGGGCTTTCTAAGGCATTAAATATAGCTATTTCTAAATGTAAGGGTAAGTATATAGCTCGTTTTGATCAAGATGATATTTGTATTCCAAATCGTTTGCATGAACAATTTAATTTTTTAGAATTAAACAATGATATTAGTGTTTTATCTGGTGCAGTTTATTATGTGAATGAGTCAGGAAATTATCTGGGGCGTAGCTTTCCTATTACTAAAACTACATTAATCAAAAAAAAATTGATGTATTCGGGATGTATTATTAATCATCCAAGTGTTATGATGAGAAAAAACGATCTAAATACTGTAGGAGGTTACTCAGAAGTTATTGGAGATAGATTTACCGATTATCATTTATGGCTAAAATTTATTAATAAAGGGTTTAAAATTAAAAACTTATCTACTGTTTTTCTTAAATATAGAATAAATCAAAACTCAATTACTTCAGAGTTTTTTATAGACTCATCTGGCATTAAAGTTTTATTAAATATTGTCAAAAAAGAACAGATAACTTTAAATGATGCTAATTTACTTAAAAATATATGTATTCCTGCAATTGATTATTTTGATAACCGGGAAAAAGCTTATAAAAACTTACCAAATTATTTACATAATGTGTTATTTTTTATTGGAGAAAAAAATAAAGGGAGTTTGTTATCTGGTCTAAATAATATTTGGCAATTTTTTATTTGAAAAAATAAATTTTTTAAAATAATTATATTTGCAAATTTGATAAAAAATAATTTAAACTAAAAAATGATTCTAATAGATGCATTACACATCAATAATAGTGGAGGACTAATCCTTTTAGATTATTTAATAAAAAAAATTGAAGAATCTAATCTGAAAGTTTTTTATCTACTTGATTCTAGAATTAGAAACAATTACAATTTTATAGAATCAAATAAAGTAGTTTTTGTAGAAGCTAATTTTAGGAATAGGCTTTTGTTTTACCTAAAAAACAAGAATAAATTTAGAAAAGTTTTTTGTTTTGCAAATGTTCCACCCCCAATAAGATTGAAATCAATAACGTATACTTATTTTCATCAAAGGTTATTTCTTTCAATACCAACTGAATTATCTATTAAGACAAAATTTTATTTATCCCTAAAATCTAATATTGCTAAACTATTGTCTAGCAATACTAATTTTTGGATTGTCCAAACTGAATTAATGAGAGATGATTTTCTGAACAAATTCAATAACAATAGAATTGAAAAAATCATTATTTGTCCTTTTTACCCACCCTTATTTTCTGAAAAAAAACTATTTATCACTAGAAAAAAAGCAACATTTTTATATGTAAGCACTTATAATATTCATAAAAACTATGAAAATTTATTGATTGGTTTTAAGAGATTTTTTGATTTAAACTTATTAGGTGAATTGCATTTAACTTTAGATGAAAATAGTGGGGACATATTAAAAAATATTGAAATAATGAGGGCAGAAGGATATCCAATCTTTAATCATGGATTTGTTAATCGAAATAGATTATATAGATTATATAAAATGAGTGAATTTGTTATATATCCTTCTTTTTCTGAAAGCTTTGGTTTAGGTATAATTGAAGGAATTGAAAACGGATGTAAAGTAATTGGGGCGGATTTGGAATATTTAAAAAGTGTTTGTAATCCATCATTGGTTTTTAATCCAAATTCTCCGTTTAGTATAGCTGATGCTCTTCAGAAGTCTTTAAAAAACGAAATAAAAGAAACTAATCAGTTGGTTTTTAATGAAATTAAACAGTTGATAAACTTTTTAAAATAAATTTACATGAAAATTAAAAATAAAATATTACTTATAACAGGAGGAACTGGTTCATTTGGAAATGCCGTATTAAATCGATTTATAGATACAGAACATTTTAGTGAGATTCGTATTTTTTCAAGAGATGAAAAAAAACAGGATGATATGAGGAATCTATATAAAAATCCGAAAATAAAATTTTACATAGGAGATGTAAGGGATTACTCAAGTATTGACAAAGCTATGCGAGGAGTTGACTATGTTTTTCATGCTGCAGCGCTTAAGCAAGTCCCATCCTGCGAGTTTTTTCCTTTAGAGGCAACAAAAACTAATGTATTAGGAACACAAAACACAATTGATGCTGCTGCTGCAAATAATGTAAAGAAAATTATTTGTTTAAGTACCGATAAAGCAGCATACCCAATAAATGCTATGGGAATTTCAAAGGCTTTAATGGAGAAAGTAGCTATTGCGGCGTCTAGAAATCATACTAAAACTACAGTATGTCTAACAAGATATGGAAATGTTATGGCTTCTAGAGGTTCCGTTATACCGTTATTCATAAATCAAATAGAAACTAATCAAGAGATAACTATAACAGACCCCAATATGACTCGTTTTTTGATGTCATTAGATGACGCTGTAGAATTAGTTTTATTTGCCTTTGAAAATGGGAACGCAGGAGATTTATTTGTTAATAAGGCACCTGCAGGTACTGTTGCTGATTTAGCTCAGGCTTTAAAAGAAATTTTCAAGGCTAATAATCCAATCAAAAATATAGGTACTCGCCACGGAGAGAAACTCTATGAAACTCTCTGCACAAGAGAAGAAATGATGAAAGCTGAAGACATGGGAGATTTTTTTAGAATTCCAGCTGATAATAGAGATTTAAATTATGACAAATACTTTATTGAAGGGACCCAAACTATTGATATTATTGAAGATTATAATTCGCATAACACACATAGAAGTAATGTCAATGGTATTAAACTTCTGTTAAACGAGTTATCATTAATAAAAGAAAAAATAAATCATTAATTATTAATATGTTACCACTTATAATTTTTGGAGGAAATCACATAGATCATAGAGGTGAATTAAAATTTAATAATTCATTTAATATGGCTCAAGTCAAAAGGTTTTACTCTATTAGTTTAAATAAAAAACATATAAGAAGATGGCAAGGACATAAAATAGAACAACGCTGGTTTACTGCTATTTCGGGAAGATTTAATATTCAATTAATTTCAGTTGATAATTGGGTGAAACCATCTATTAATCTCCCTAAGATAAATTTTGAATTATCAAGTAAGACACTAGATGTTCTCCATATACCAAGTAACTATTTAACAAGCATAGAAGCACTGGATGATAATTCTATTCTTTTATCAATGTCAGATTATGGTCTTAACGAGATTAATGATGAACATAGGTTTCCAGAAGAATATTTTAAAAAATAATTAAATACTATTATGAAGAAAATAACTGTAATGACAATTGTAGGTACTAGACCTGAAATTATAAAGTTGAGCGAAGTAATGAAAGAGCTCGATAAACATACCAATCATATTATTGTACATACTGGTCAAAATTATGATTATGAACTTAATGAATTATTTTTTGAACAATTAAACGTAAGAACCCCTGATTATTTCTTAGAGGCCGTTAAAGGTTCTCCTTCTGAAACAATTGGTGATATAATAGCTAAAGCAGATAAAATTTTAGTAAAAATTAAACCTGATGCTTTATTAGTGTATGGTGATACAAATAGTTGTTTAAGTGTAATCCCTGCAAAAAAGAGAAAAATTCCAATTTTTCATATGGAAGCAGGTAATAGGTGTTTTGATCAACGAGTTCCAGAAGAGGTAAATAGAAAGATTGTTGACCATTTAAGTGATATTAATTTACCATTATCAGAACAAGCCAGAGACTATTTAATTGCCGAAGGTATAAAGCCAGAAACGATAATAAAAACTGGATCTCCAATGACAGAAGTACTAAATGCCAACATGGACAAGATACTTTCTAGTGATATTTTAATTAAAGAAAAATTAGATATCAAAGGGTATATTGTTATGAGTATTCACAGGGAAGAAAATGTTGATTCGCCTAAAAATTTTAAAGACCTATTGGACTCTATAGAAGCTTTGACTATAAAGTATAAGATGCCAATTATTATATCTACCCATCCAAGAACAAGAAATAAACTAGAAGAGATTGGATATAAAAGTAAAAACCCATTAATACGCTTTTCTAAGCCTTATGGTTTTCATGAGTATAATAATCTGCAAATGAATGCCTTTTGTGTTATATCAGACAGTGGTACTATAGCTGAAGAAGGTTCTATTTTGAATTTACCAGCTGTAACTATTAGACAAGCCCACGAAAGACCAGAAGGGATGGATGAAACTACAGTTATTATGTCTGGATTAAACAAAAATAGAGTTCTTGAAGCTGTTGGTGTTGCAGTCTCACATAATAATGAAAAGAAAAGAGTAATTAATGAAGTTAAAGATTACACTGCTACAAATGTTTCAAAAAAGATATTAAGAATTATTTTATCCTACACAGACTATATTAATAGAACAGTTTGGCATAAAGAAATATAAATGAAGTTAAAGGTATTAGTTTTAGGGTCAACAGGTTTAATTGGTCATCAAGTATATAATTATTTAGATGATAATGATAACTATCAATTATTTAATATTTCATACAGGAAAAAGTTAAATGATCAAACTATTTTATGTGATGTAAGAAATCATGATAAATTTGTAAATAACATCAAATCTATTTCACCTGACATTATTGTAAATTGTATTGGAATTTTGATTAAAGGAGCAAATCAAAATCCAGAGAATGCTATTTATATTAATGCGTATATGCCTCATATGCTTATGAAATTATCAGATGAAATAAATTGTAAATTAATCCATATATCAACAGATTGTGTTTTTTCAGGAGAGAAAACTACTCCATACAATGAATTTGATTTTAAAGATGGGAAAGATACTTATGCTAAAACTAAAGGTTTAGGTGAAATAATTAATGACAGACATTTAACATTAAGAACTTCTGTAATTGGACCCGAATTAAAACCAGATGGTGAGGAGCTATTCCATTGGTTTATGAATCAGAGAGTCGAAATTAACGGTTTTACAAAAGCTATATGGTCCGGTGTAACAACACTAATATTAGCAAGAGTTGTTAATTGGGCTATTAATAATGAAATTACAGGTCTTTACCACGTTACTAATAATCAATCAATAGATAAATTCACATTATTGGGATTAATGAAAAAACACACAAATAAAAATATCTTAATACATCCATCTGAACAAAAAATATTAAATAAAAGTTTTAAAGATAATCGTCAAGAATTAAATTTCACTATTCCAAGTTTTGACGAAATGATTAAGGAAATGATATCAATGATAAAGAATAAAAAAAACAATTATTCTCAATATGATTTATTTTAATTTGTTTATTAAAGGATATTTACCCTATGAAACTATTATTAATTATTGATGATTACTTGCCAGATAGTACTAATGTTGCGGCTAAAATGTTTCACGAGTTAGCTTTAGAACTAAAAAATAATGGGCATGATATATTGGTTTTAACACCCAAACCGTTGCAGAAAGAACCATTAACGATGCAAAAGTTAGACGGCATAAATATTTTGTTTTTCAGAAGTGGTAGAATTAAAAAAGTCGGAAAATTGAAACGGGCAATTAATGAATCGTTATTATCATATCAAGCATTTAATTATGCGAAAAAGTATTTAAAAAAAAACCCATGTGATGGTATTATATATTATTCACCTTCAATATTTTTCGGCACTTTGGTTAAGAGGCTTTCCACCTTATGGAATTGTAAATCATATTTGATTTTAAGGGATATTTTTCCTCAATGGTCGATTGACAATAATTTGATAAAAGAAAACTCATTTATACACTGGTACTTTAATTTTTTTGAAAAAATAAATTATAAATCTGCTGACAAGATTGGTGTAATGTCACCCTCCAATTTAGATTTTTTTAAATATAAATATATTAATATTTCCAAATTTGAAGTACTATATAATTGGGCACAAATAAAAGATGTTCCAAGGGTTAAAAATAATTTTCGAGTAAGTCTTAATCTGGAAAATAAAATTATATTATTTTATGGAGGTAATATGGGCATTGCCCAACAAATGATTAACCTTATTAATCTAGCAAAAAAATTTACAGAAAACAGTTCAGTTCATTTTTTATTTGTTGGACAAGGTGATGAAGTGGAACTATTATTGAAAGAAATGACTAATAATAGTCTTAAGAATATTACATATTTACCTCCTGTAAATCAAAAAACTTATCTTGAGATGTTAAATGAAGTTGATATTGGAATGTTTAGTCTTCATTTTAATCATAAGACACATAATTTTCCAGGTAAATTATTAAGCTATATGTCATACTCAAAACCAATTTTAGGGTGTGTTAATAGCGGAAATGATTTGGCAGATGTCGTTAATACAGCTAAAGCAGGTATTATAGTAAATAGTAATGATGAATTAGGTTTATATGAAGCAGCCAAAATTTTAATTGACTCAAAAAGTATTCGAAATAAAATGGGTAAAAATGGTAGAGAGCTACTTTTAGATCAGTTTTCTGTAAAAAGTATTTCAAAACAAATTGTAAAAAACTTATAATAATAAACATCAATTATGACCAATTTAAAATTTTTATCACATGCTTCAATTATAGTTAGTTCTAATGGAAAAAGTTTGTTAATGGATCCTTGGCTTATAGGTAGTTGCTATTGGAGAAGTTGGTGGAATTACCCTCCAATCAAGCCAGAGTTAAAAACTAATCTGAATGTTGATGCTATTTATATTACACATATCCATTGGGATCATTGGCATGGCCCCACACTAAAAAAATTATTTTCTAAAGACACTCTAATCATTACGCATGATGAGCCAAATAAAAGAAGTATTATTGATTTAAAATCAATTGGGTTTAATAATATTAAACTTTTAAAGCACGGTGAATCTATGAATATTGGAGATATAAAAATAACACCATATCAGTTTGGGTTATTTTTAAATGATTCTGCTTTAGTTATTGAAACTCCAGATTTTAAATTACTTAATGCAAATGATTGCAAAATTGCAGGTACATCTTTAAGATATATATTAGATAAGCATGATAAATTTGATTTTGCTTTAAGGTCTCATAGTAGTGCAAATGATAGAGTTTGTTACTCAGTAAAAGACTCTGATTTAATATTGGATGATAAAGATCATTATAGTAGATCTTTTGTTTTGTTTATGGATGCTGTTAAGCCAAAATATGCAATACCTTTTGCCTCAAATCATTGTCATTTGCACAAAGATGTTTACGAGTTAAATAATATTATTAATGATCCCTTTAAATTAAAAGGTTTTATTGACAAAAAAGGTTTGATGAAAGATATTGAGCTTAAAATAATGATTAGTGGTGATTCTTGGAATTCGGAAAAAGGTTTTCAAATTTCGGAAGATGGAAAAGACTTTTATTCAAATAAAGATTTAAATATTTCAATTTATAAAGACTCTGTTGAAGGTGTTCTTGAAGAATTTTATAAATTAGAGAATAGATTAAAACCAAACTCTAGAATTATAAAGATGTTTGAAGAGCAAATACTGTCAATTCCTAAATTCAAGAGAAAAAAGTTTAAAAATTATTTTTATAAATTAGTTTTATTCAATGATAATAAACAGTGGAGTTATGAAGTTTATCCTTATTCTGGTAAAGTTGAAAAATGTGATTCACATTTAAATAATGGCTCTGAAGTTAGGGTTCCTATTAAAATTTTTATAGATTCAGTATCCATGAACATGTTTCATCATTCCAGTATCTCAAAGAGGAATAAATACATTTTTGAAAATGAAAATTTGTTAAAAAAGTATGAGTCATTCCAAGATTTATTGGAATATGTTGAACTTGGAGTGTTCCCACTAAGGTTTAAATATTTTATTAATATTGTGAAATCATATATAAGAAGATGGCGTGAAATTATTGTTTATTTTAGAGCATTTATCTTAAAAAGAAAAGGAATGCCTATATATGATATTGAAGAAGAAATTTTGAAAAACACTTAAGACACAATCATTAACATACAAATTAAAAAATATAAATGAATATTTTTAAACAAATAAAAGAAGATATAATTTTGTTGGATTTTAAAATCACCTCTCATGATTTTGAAAGACCTTGGGGAGGTTTTTTAGTGATTGATGAAACCCAAGCACAAGAATTTTCCAATAAATTCTTTGAAGGTCTAGACGTGAATGCCTTGAAAATTGGAGGGAAATTGAGTCCTAAAATACTCATTGTAAAACCCAACTCCCGCTTGTCTTGGCAATACCATAACAGACGGGCAGAAATTTGGCAAGTATATAAAGGATCTGCAGGAATTATTAAAAGTGATTCAGATGTAGAAAATGAGATGGAAGTTTATAACGAAGGAGATCAGATTGTTTTACAACAAGGAGAAAGACATCGTTTAATAGGTTTAGATGATTATTGTGTGGTGGCAGAGATCTGGCAACATACGGATGTAAATCACCCTTCAGATGAAGACGATATTATTAGAGTACAAGATGATTTTGGTAGATAAAAAAGAATAAGATGAGTAAGAAAAAAGGAATAATAGTATCTGGGTATTTTAATCCAATACATAAAGGACATATTGAGTATTTTAACAATGCAAAAGCATTGGCAGATGAATTATTTGTAATTGTAAATAGTGATCATCAAAGAGCCTTAAAAGGATCAAAAGAATTTCAAAAAGAAGAAGAACGAGTTTTTATCGTTTCTAATATAAAATCTGTAGATCAATGTGTTTTATCTATAGATCAAGATAGGACCGTATGTAAAACCATTGAAAAAATTGCGCTAGATTTTGGAAATAATTACGAATTGAGTTTTGCCAATGGAGGAGATCAAAATAACAACATCATCCCAGAAAGACCAATCTGTGATCAAATGGGAATTACTCTGGTTGATGGATTGGGTGATAAAATACAGTCTAGTAGTTGGTTGTTAAAAAAGTAAACTTTTTTGGTTACATTTGGTTTAGAAACTAATTTTAATAAACATGCCATTCGATCCAAAATCCGCAAAGAAAGCAGGAAAAAAATCTAAAAGAGGTCCTGCAAAGAAAGAAGGGCCTTCCATCATTTCAATAACCTCTAAAATTTACCATCAGGTTCATTCAATGATTCTAATCGGCACTTATATTTCTCAGTGAATCCTGAAGATAACCCTTGGTGATTTATCTGAGGTTTTAATCGACATAAGGAAATTATATCAAGATAAAAACCATTAGAGCCCACTTTGTGACATTTAAGATTTACCACGGACCTTTTTTAATTGTTATTTGCACACAAAAAGTGTCTCAAAACAATTATTGTAGCAAAAGCTTAGCATTTATTCTTCTGGCACCCTGATCTTTCTCTGTATCATAGCTTCACAGAAATCCAAAGAATTTCTTTACATACTAAACTGTAATCGTTAAGCTGTCTTTTTACTTTTTTAAGATACCTCAACTTCATTTTTTAAAACTAGATGTTTTTAAAAAGAATGATTAACTTTGAAATATGAAAGGAATTATATTAGCTGGAGGGAGTGGTTCACGTTTATACCCAATTACAAAAGTGGTATCCAAACAGTTGTTACCAGTGTATGATAAGCCTATGATTTACTACCCCTTATCTGTGTTAATGTTGGCGGGTATTAAAGAAATTTTAATCATTTCTAATCCAGAAGATTTGCCTAATTTTAAAAAGTTGTTAGGTGATGGACAAGAAATAGGGTTACAATTAAGGTATGCAGCACAACCAAGTCCGGATGGTTTAGCCCAGGCATTTATTATTGGGAAGGAATTCATTGGAACTGATGATGTGTGTTTAGTACTAGGTGATAATATTTTTTATGGGGTTGGTTTTTCGGGGATGTTACAAAATGCAAGAAAAAATGTAGCAGAGGGGAAATCTACCGTATTTGGATACTTTGTAAATGATCCTGGGCGTTATGGTGTGGCAGAATTTGATACAAAAGGAAATGTCATTTCCATAGAAGAGAAACCGAATGATCCAAAATCAAACTTTGCAGTCGTTGGTTTGTATTTTTATACCAATGACGTGGTGCAAATTGCCAAAAATATCCAACCTTCAGAAAGAGGAGAATTGGAAATTACGTCAGTCAATCAAACCTACTTAGAACAAAAAACCTTAAAGGTTGAATTATTGGGAAGAGGGTTCGCCTGGTTAGATACGGGTACACACGATTCTTTAATGCTAGCTGGGCAGTTTATTGAAACTATTGAAAAAAGGCAAGGTTTAAAAGTAGCTTGCTTAGAAGAAATAGCTTACAGAATGAAGTATATCAATGCTGAGCAAGTTAGAAATCTGGCAGAGCCTTTGAAAAAGAACGGATATGGTCAGTATCTTCTAAATTTAATTAACTAAATGAAGTTTGTGAATACTCCCATAGAAGGACTTGTGATCATAGAACCTACTGTATTTGAAGATGATAGAGGGTACTTTTCAGAAAGTTACAATAAAAAAAAGTTTGAAAAAGCTATTGGGAAT
>Ga0233396_1000866_pt1 | contig 13764 bp, 10 predicted proteins | sample 32DmetaG_FD_183169 | JGI IMG/M metagenome (GOLD analysis project Ga0233396, IMG submission 183169) | Seawater microbial communities from Monterey Bay, California, United States - 32D | ecosystem: Environmental > Aquatic > Marine > Coastal | place: USA: California | collected 2016-10-19 | reverse complement strand
TCTTATTAAACACCTCTTTTGTCATGGTTTGATTTAACAAATCTCTGACCATAAAAGTACCATGAATATGATATGCATCATTCCAGTATTTGATAGCATTATCATCATATGATATTGTATTATACATACCTCCAAAAACAGTTTTAGCAATTTGTTTTCCCCACGGCTTTAATAATAATTCAGACTTCTGATCATATAAATCTATGTTAGGGCTATACATTACTAATGCATCTATATCATCTCGAATAGAAGCCAAATAAGCACTCAATGTTCCACCTGTAGAGCAACTAATCACCACCAAAGTATCTCCTAGTCTTGACCCTATATCTATCGCTTCGCTAGCACTATCTATTAAATCTTGAGGTGTAATATCTTTGAAGGACATACTATCAGATCTACCATGATCGTGCAATCTCGATAGATAGAGATTAGCTTCATAACGCTTCGCTACCTCTCTATGAATAGGATCGCCCTCCTCTTGAGATGCAGAAAACCCATGCAAATATACTACCGATATACCTGTAGATACTCCAATGCTATCATACCATATAATTCGAGCCTCGTTGTCAGGTTTCATATCTGTTACGAGTGCTTCTCTTACCTCAATAAGTGAATCCATTTCTATCAATGGAGTGCTAAGCCACTTGGAACCTAATGGTTCATGAATTGAATTAAATTCTACTCTAGGTCCAAGTGCATATACCACCACTCCTATTGTGAGTAATGCTAATAATACAGGAAACAACTTTTTAAACATATGCCATTCTTCATCTAAGAAAAAAATAGTAATTCATTTTGAGGCAACCGTAAATAAAGTCAAAACAAATATTATACTTGTATTACTTTAAATTATACGCCTCATTAAAATAAAAACAATGGCAAAGATACTAGTAAATGATGGTATGCACCAAGCTGGAATAGATATGCTTATAAATGCAGGTCATCAAGTTGATACAAATAATATTCCTCAGGCAGATCTCATGGAAAAACTTGTGGATTATGATGCAATTTGTGTGCGTAGTGCAACCAAAGTGAGAAGGGAATTAATAGATAACTGCCCAAATCTCAAAATTATCGGTAGAGGCGGTGTTGGTTTAGACAATATTGATGTTGATCATGCTGGAGGCAAAGGAATACGGGTACTCAATACCCCAGCGGCATCATCAAGGTCAGTAGCTGAATTAGCAATGGGTCATCTACTTTCGGTAGCAAGATATATATATGATGCCAATCTGCAGATGCCATCTAAAGGATCAACTGACTTCAAATCTTTGAAAAAATCTTATTCCAAAGGATTTGAGATAGAGGGTAAGAAACTTGGTATAATTGGTTTTGGGCGCATAGGTCAAGAAACGGCCCGTATCGCTATTGGATTAGGTATGGAAGTATTAGCAGTAGATCCATATCAAGATACTGTAAGCATTACCATAGGACCAAAATCGCTTAATCTCATAACAGAGATTAAAACTGTCGATATGGAAACAATGCTACCCAATGCAGATGCTATATCGTTACATATACCAAATACAGGTAAGCCAGTATTGTCTGCTGCAGAATTTGATCAAATGAAAGATGGAGTAGTACTTATAAATGCCAGTAGAGGAGGTACAGTAGATGAAGATGCTATGTTGGATGCTCTGAATACCGGTAAGGTACGAGCAGCAGGACTTGATGTATTTGTGGGTGAGCCTAAGCCGAGAAAAGATATACTCTCTCATGCTAATGTATCTTCGACTCCACATATCGGTGCCAGTACTGTGGAAGCTCAAATCAAAATCGGCCAAGAACTAGCACAACAAATAATTGATATATTGTAATATTTTATCTAAATCAATAAGCCTAAAGGATTACCGTTATAGATAGAATCGAAATTATCAATATTAGGAAACAGAGTAAGAAGGTCATCGTTTTCTACTCCAAACCAACTAGCTATATCACCAAAATATTGGTCCGTGGCAATTGTGGGTATTAATACCCCACCTCCAAGCTCCAAATTATTATTTAAGTCTAAATCTGGGTAAGTACCAAATATCTCACCGCCATTGACAGCTCCTCCCATGATAAATGCATTAGATCCCCAAGCGTGATCCGAACCTTGTCCATTTGAAGTAAGGGTTCGAGCAAACTCCGATAATGAGAAAGTGGTAACCATATCTTGAGTCAATAACTCATCCATAGCAGCATTAAATTCTCCAAGTGCAGTATCTATTTCTGATAATAAACCATCATGAGTTTCTAAGACTTCATCATGCATATCAAATCCACCGAACTCAATGAAAAATATTTGCCGTTTCATACCTAATGTCTCTCTAGCAGCAATTGTTCTCGCTACTAATTTAAATTGTTGAGAAAGTCTATTTTCACTAAACTCTGTAGAAAGCACTTGAGCTTCAATAGCAGTATTGTATTCTTCCGCACCATCTTTTCCAACCTTCATAATATCTACATATGTTTTCTTGAAGACATCATCATAATACTTATCTATCATACCATCTATTGTATTTCGATTAGCTGTCGGTACTTCCCATGGTGCATTATATCCATTCAATTCAGTTGCCCCTCCTAAATCATCATTATTTCTTGGTGTATTTAAAGAGAATTCTACTGTATTTTGCCCAGTTTGATATACGTTACTGCCTGCAAAAGATAAGTTTAGCGAAATATTTTCATTATCGTTACAAGCATTGAACATATCCGCGATCTTACCACCCCAACCTTGAGCAACTCTCTCTTGTGGGAGTGCAGTTTGCCAATGCATTATTTGGTCGCTATGAGAATATAAACCGAGGGGTAATTGAGTTGATCCATCATATATCTGTGCTTTAGTTGTGGGTTCAACAAGAGTCCCTACATTAGTCACGAAGGAAAGCTTTCCATCTTTAAACATCATCTCCATATTAGACATTGCATGATGAACAGCAAATTCTTTTCCTACAGCATCTGTATAATTTAACGATCTCAAATTTTTTGATGCATCATCATCCAAATCTATCTTTGGTAAGGCTAGATTTGATCTTGTTACTGAATATTCAGCATGTGAAACATCATCATAAGGAATCAACATATTGTAAGCGTCATTCCCTCCTCCCATGAGCAAAACCACCATTGCCTTATAATCTGTAAATCCATTTAATGCAGCAGCACTATTTATAAATTTCAAATTAGTCAAGGTATTCATAAGAGTGGTTGTACCCACAGCTGCACAACTCATGTTTCTAAGAAAATTCCTTCTTGATACTAATCGCTTTGCCATAACATATATACTTTATATTTCTCAATTGATTATTAAAAACAAAAAATTACTATCGAATCACTGCAAAATCTGGCGAAATTGTTATTAAGTAAATTGCAGTTCGAACTCTCTCTCTTTCCCACCCGTATTCATACCCATCCCAACTAATGTTTGGCAAGTTATCTCTTAAAGATTGTCTTACTTCATCAGATAGTTGTCCGTGAGTCAATACTTTATCCAATTCATTAATCAATAATTCTGGAGTATCCGCCAAATCAGTATAAGCTTCATAGTCAATATAAGTTTCTCCAAATCCGTACATATCCCATCCTCCAATAGACCCATCATCATTAACTAAATCTGAATTATAAAAATATCTACCTGAATTTATCAATTCACCCCAATCTCTAGTCCATCTATAAGCTGCATTGAAATAATTGATTGAGCTAGATGTATCATGGATTTTAAACTCTGGGGATACCATACCAGAATTAGCTATATCTCCGACTGGCTGATGATTGGGTAAAAAGAAATTGAATACGGTAGGTGCAAATAAAATTTGTTGTTTTAAAGAATTATCATAGTCAAAATTATGCCAATACCTACCTCCAGGCTCTTCTACTATTTCCAAACCTTTAGTAATTTGCATGTGTCTTACAAGAGGCTCCCGTAATCTTGATGAATGCTGCTCAAACATATACTCACCATTTCTTGCTTCTTCATCAAGCAAAATTGCTTTAATAATTGCTGCCATATCTCCTCTCACACCATTGCCATTATCAATAAATACATTGGCTATTCTCTCTACATAATTTGGCGTGGGATTAGATTTAACTAATCTTTGAATCAATCGATAGCTTATGAATGGCGGTACATTCTGATGGTTAAATAGAACATTAATTGCTTCATTTATATCATCCAAGCCAAGTTGATTGGCAGGAATAGTATCATTCTTCAAAATAACCTTAATCCCTGGCTCATGAAAATCTTCATACATAGCCATTGGTACTGTCCAATCTATTCCGAATATACCTAATCCAAAATATGGCTCATCTGTCCACCACACATTTTCGTTGATCCCTCCTGGCCCTAATCCTGTAAATATTTTTGCCATCTCTTTGATATCAGCATTATCATACGTTGGGATTGAGTTACCGTCATTATCAAGTTGATGTGTCCCATCATTATTAAGTTCGTACAATCCAATAGAAAATAACTGCATAATCTCTCTTGCATAGTTTTCATCAGGATGAAGATTTTCTTCAGGCACCGCTTTTGGATTATTAAAATGACTGAGATAGTATCCCATTGCTGCATGTAAAGAGACTTCAGAAAGTATATCTTTATAATTGCCAAAGGCACCATCCAATAATTTGTCATAATAATGGGCCATTGCTATAGCCTCTCCTCCTAAATCAGAGTTAGAAGATATTACAAACATTTCAGAAAGTGCAAAAGCAACTTTTTGTCTTATTAAATCAGAGGCGACCATATTATTATGCCACCATGCTGACGTCAACTCTGGCATAGCTGGACCAAATGCATCTTGTGGATCTTCATAACCACGGGATTCTAGAGTATCAAGGTATTCTTCCCATATATCTTCTACCTCACTTTGCAAGTACGTCACTGGCTCAGTAATCTGTTGATCTATCCAGACTCCAAAATCCATATTTTTTACAATATTAATCAAATCTAAATCTGCGCCCATTGTAGCTTGACTAAGAAATCTTCCAGTTTCAAATAATCGAGAATTCATACCTGCTCCATCAATAGTTTTAAAGGCTTCAGATCCTACTTCTTCGCTACTACTTATCACTATAATTCCTTCTGAATGACCTGCACCTATATAGTCAGTATAGTCTTGGGCAGTTACAATAGAAATAGAACTAATTGCGATTAGAAAAGTAAATAAATATTTCATACTATTCTGATTTTATATAAATGGAAATCGCGATGATATCCACATTTATTTTTTGATTGTAATTGAAGCAGATGTTTTATTATATTAAGTATTTTTCTTATTTGATCAATTGCAATTGCTTGCTTATTGTAAGCGTATCATATTGCAATCTAAAAATGTACGCACCTGCAGTAAAGTTACCCATGTTTAGAAGCAGAGATACCTTCTCTGATGATACATCAATCGATCCGTTTAGAAATTGTTTTCCAGTGATATCCACTACACTATAATTATAAGTACCTAAACGTAAATCTGTAAGTGTAATCGTTGTCTCATTGTCAAATGGATTAGGAGATACTTCAATATTATTATATAAGAACTTTTGCTCTTCAATATCTGTAGATGAAGTAGCGATTGTGGCTTGAAATCTCACTTCTGATAAACCATAACATGTCGCATGACCAAAGTTGGTAAGAGAAGTGATAATGACATACCTAGCATTGATTCCATTAAAATTTGGTCCTTCTTCGCCCTCATAAAATGAAGATGCTGGCGCCTCTGACATCGTATGATAGGCTAACTCTGTCCATTCTTCTCCATCATTAGAGTAATCTATTACAAGCTCTTGTGTTCCTATATCAGTCTGTTCGTAGGCATTTACATTCCATACGGTTGTTCCTTGCAGCGTATATTCATTACCAAAATCATACATAATCCAGTGACTATCCTCTCTTACTTTATTGGGATTCTCAGTTGCTGTACAAGATATCCAACTATCTGATAAATCTGTACTATGACGATCAGGAAATTGTTGCGCCAAAGCAGTAGATGTTAGAAAAAGAAAAAGAATAATAAATTTCATACTTAATGAATTGATGTTTCAATAAAAGTTTAAAAATAAATATTTGCTTTTGACAATAATAAAGCCAAAAAACCATATTTACTTTAAAAAAAACTCTTTCAATAATGAAATAACTTTATATTAAATATAAGAATAATTCTCGCTTATATTCGCTGATGAATAAATAATTTAAATCATATTCTGAATTAGACTCTAGCTTTGACTAAAAGTTTAATTCATAAAACATATTTGTAATAAGGTTAGCTAGATGAATAACAAAATCAGAAGTTTTACCGTCTTTCATTAAATAAATACAACGAATTCAACTCAAAACGATTTAATAATTAAGAATCTATCTTAAATGAAATATATATTATTTGTCCTCCTTACTGGTCTAACTGCTTATGGTGCAATAGAGGGGTATGGACTGTATAAAGATCAGCAGCAGGTAAGTCAACTGAAAGCTGACCGCGCTGATATCAATAAGATTAACTATGGACTTTTTAACCTAGAGCTCTGGAGGCAAAAAGCTATGACGATTTTTGATAGTAAAATTGGTGAATTTAAAATCAGTCCAAATGTATATAAGCAACTAGAAGATGAGGTGATGATATATCTTGATAATGTATATGAAGAATATATAGGATCTGGTAAGCTAGTAAATGAAATGATTTCTCAAGCGGAAGAATCTGGTTCTGTCAATAAGTTTTTCTTAAAGATGATCAAAGGCAATATTGGTGATCAAATCAAACAACTAAATATTGATAAACAGCTACCTACCATAGCTAAAGCTATCTCAAAAGAGATCAAAGCGAATGAACCTAAAATAAGGTACTATGTAGAAGAAGGAATACAAGACATGTTATTTGCTGGAGCAGAAGAGGTAGAATTTACAGATCCTAGATCAGTAGTATATCAATTGTATGGTGCCGATAATCTAGAAGGTACCAATAAAGCTATACTCGATCAAATCGAAGCCATAGATCCAATAATCGATAAAGCGCTTGAGAGAATCATTATCATTATGGTTATATCAATCCTCTTAGGATTACTTTTATACAACATATTAGGATTTAAACTGTTCGTCAGTCATTGGACCATCGCTTCTGTGGTGTTATTAGTATTGGGTGTGAGTATGCCTATGATTGATTTGGACGCGAGACTCAATTCCTTCCAGATGGATCTGTTAGGTAGCAAGATCGGATTTGACGAGCAGTCACTTTATTATCAAAGCAAATCAATCATAGATGTTACCACTACCCTGATCAAAAAAGGAGCTGCCGACCTCAAAATAGTAGGGTATATGATTTTGATGTTTAGTGTAATCTTCCCTTTTATTAAACTTTTACTCTCCGCTCTTTTCTTATTTAGCTCCAAGGTAGCCAACAGCAAATTAGCCAAAGGAATAATTTTTCACTTAGGAAAATGGAGTATGGCTGACGTATTTGTCGTAGCACTATTTATGGCCTATATAGGATTCCATGGATTGATTACTTCACAACTTGGTGATATATCAAGAAACGAAACTGGATTTGCCATAGAGACACTCAACTATAGTCGATTGGCTCCAGGAGCTCTATTCTTTACGAGCTATTGCTTATTATCCGTTATCATTGGTATCATTATCAATAGACACGACCAAAAAAGCGGTTATTCAGAGACAGTATAGAAGTAAATCTTGATTTCATTGATCTACAACTTTCATAGATTACTGAATTGCAAATTTTTACTCTACTATAATTAATAAATTATGGCTAGTTCTCCTTTTGCAATCCATTAGGCGTTGTTAATCATTACATAGAACCCCTTTGATTCAAAAGATTCTAATCAAGTATCTCAGGTTTCTACTATTCTATTAATATCTGTTGCTGGAATTTCGAACCAACTGATAGGATTAGTCATAATGATCGAGATTTATTTCATCTAAAATAGTAAAATGAAGATAGAATGCTTCCCCAACAAAAGGTAATTTAGCTGAAGACTATTGACTGTTGATTGCGGACTGTAGACTACTTCTTCCGTTTCTTCTTTTTCTTCTTGTTAAATACCAGTTTATCGAGATCTCCTATAATACGATCTATGCTCAAGTTGTCCATATCGCTGAAAGTTTTCACTTCTGTATAGACGTCACCTTTAAGCTCCATCACGTTGATCTTCTTGCCTAGAAACGATTGTATCTCATCTAATAAATCTTTCTCACCAGCACTACAAAATGTATACGCTATTCCTCTCTGATTTCCTCTACCTGTCCGACCGACACGGTGGACATAATTCTCTGTATAGTCGGGTAGGTCGTAATTGACCACAAAGTCTACATTAGGTATATCGATTCCTCTTGCACTTACATCAGTAGCGATAAGCAGTTTGACTTTACCAGTCTTAAAAGCCTCCATAACATTGAGTCGATCCGATTGTGCCTTATCGCCATGCATTGTAATAGATTCTACACCTACCCTATCCATCGCTCTTTTCACTCTTTCCGCTCTTACTTTCGTCCTTACAAAAACTAAAATTTTAGCCTCTTCCTCTTCTCTTACTAAACGCTCCAAGAAGAATCGCTTATCGTCCATCTCCACATACATCACGTAATGATCTACTTTCTTAGCGACTGGATCTTTAGGAGATATCTCAATTTTTATTGGATTATTAACTATCGAGTAAGCTAGTTTTTTGATAATAGGATTGATCGTAGCCGAGAAAAATAATGTTTGACGTTTCTTAGGTAAGTGACGCATCATGTCAGTGATGTCTTTGATAAATCCAAGATCCAACATATGATCAGCTTCATCAAGTACGAGTGTATGTATCCTATTAGTTCGAAGATGACCTTGGCTGATCAGATCAAACATACGCCCTGGAGTAGATATCAATATATCAACACCGTCTTGTAATTTCTTGATTTGCTTATCTTGCTCTACACCTCCGTAAAGTGCAAATACTTTTATTTTAGTCTTCTTAGCCAAAGTCTCAAATACCTCTGCCAATTGTATAGCCAACTCTCTAGTAGGGACCATGACTAGACATCTGATTCCATCCCTTCTTCCGGGTATCTTGGCCATCTGTAGACTATGTATGATAGGGATCGCAAATGCTGCTGTCTTACCCGTTCCGGTCTGAGCTATTGCCAATACATCATCACCTCTCATTACTACAGAGATGCATCGATATTGAATATCGGTAGGCTTCCGCCAGCCCAACCTTTCGATGTTGTCCTTGATCTCTTTTGATAATGGATACTTGTTAAATTTCACTTTAATTATTACTTATGAAACGAAATATAATAGCAGCTCTAAACGGCATTAATCACACTATAAAAACTGAAACTTGTTGACTAAAATTAATCTTCCGGCCAAATAGGTCTTTCGTTTTTCTTCGGTGCATCTATAAGTTCAATTGGTCCCTCTATGGTTTTCTTTGGCGCTTCCCAGTTATTCTCTATCTCTTCTTTAGCCTTCTTTGGTACTTCAACACTTTTCTTTGGCGCCTCCCAATTTTTCTTTGGTGCCTCTAAACTTTTCTCTGATGCTTCTTTAGCTTTCTTTGGTGCCTCTAAACTTTTCTTTGGCGCTTCTACACTAGCTAGTCTTGTACTATCTTTGTCGAGCACCACAAGTTTTTGCTTATAGAGAAGTCCGAGTGCTTTTTTAAATACTTTTTTGCTCATGCGAAATGTACGAGATATTCTTTCTGGATTACTCTTATCTGTAAACTCCATTGAACCCCCATGCTTCTCTAGATAGTCCAGTATCTTCTGAGATTCATCAGTTACCTTATTATATCCAAATGGTCGTAGTGATAAATCTATCTTTCCATCCTCTCTTACTCTCTTGATAAATCCATGTTTGATGTCTCCTGGCCATATCTCTTCGTAGATATCATCTTGGTAGACTAACCCTACCATGCTTCCATCTATGATCGCTGTATATCCTAGAGAAGTTGCATGCCACATCATTAATTCTACTCCTGCTCCTACTTTAAGTTTGCTAGAGTTCCCGTCCAAATACTTCATGAGTTTAGTAGTACCTACTAGTCTGTGAGTCTCTTCATCAAGATACATATATACTAGTGTCTCATCACCTGGGCTGAGTCTTCTTCCTTGATTTCGAAATGGTATCAATAGATGCTTCTCTACGCCCCACTCCATAAATGCGCCTATCTCATTTACATCAAACACCTCTAATAATGCAATCTCTCCTACCTGTAGCTTAACTTGTTCTGTAGTCGCTACATTCCTTCCTTCACTATCTTTGTAGAGAAAAACTTCGATGTCTTCACCAAATTCCATCTCTTCTGTGACAAACTTGTTAGGAAGTAAGACTTCATTACCGATTTCATCCGTAAGGTAGAGTCCGTGTGGAGATTCTCTTTCGATTTCAAGCGTATTGAATTTTCCTAAGTGTAGCATTGATATGGACTTTTAGTCGTTTCAGATTTCAGTATTGAATGATTCAATAAACTAAGCTTCTGTAAGAAATGCAAAGTTAGTTATTTATAGAGTATTATTACCTTCGACCTAGTAAATACAGTGATATCCAAGGTTATAGAAACCTACGTAGTGGTTTCCATCGAAAACTCGTAAACAAGAAATCTAATCCTATTTTTTATTGCTCCTAATTGACTTGGTCCAATTCACCTTTGAGGTAATCTATGACATCTACTTCGATACTATCTACACCTCTCATATCTGATAGAAACCAGCTGATCCAGTCTCCGAGGTGCACGAAATACATATTTTTTTCTATCAAGCTTTGCCCTTTCGAGTATGTCTCAACCACTATATCGCAAAGATTACCAATAATCTTACTATTGATATCCATACGTATGGAATTACGCGTATAGTCATCTTTATTCCTAAGAAAAAGTACCGACAATCTCTTATTGTGATCTTTCCAACCAACTAATTCATTATGATTCATCTCTGGAATGACATTATGCCAACAGAGCATCTTAGCATTTTCGTTAATTTGCTGACGCAGTCTTACTGCTACTGACTCCATACGATCTGTTGTATATAGAATTGGAATAGTCCCAAACATATGTTTCGCAATCTTCCGAGCTTCCTCCTTAATGGAGTCCACATCAAACTTCATTAAATCAATAGATGCTTTCAGCTCTTTTTTAAATCTATCATTGATGAAGCCTAGTTTATTCATGATATACAATTGCTGTACAAATGAGAACCCTAAGCAAGCTCTTGGGCTTGGCCAGTCTCCAGGAACAATAATATGATCGTAACCTTTCTCTTTGGCAATAGCAATCAACTTACCACCTCCTGATACGATTACTACTTTGGCTCCAGATGCCTCTATTCCTTTGAGAGCCTCTAATGTTTCCTCCGTATTTCCAGAGTACGACGATATTATAGCTAATGTATTTTCATTTAGATATGCAGGAACTTGATAGCTCTTACCTACAAGATATGGAACCTTACACTGATCTTTGATTAATTCCGCTACGAAATCTCCTCCAATACCAGACCCTCCTAAACCAGCGACATAGACTAAGTTGATCTCCTGATCATAAGGCAGTATAGTTGCGTTCTCACCGATTTCCATTGCCTCGACTAGTTGAGCTGGAAATCTCTCTATTAATTGGTCCATCATATCTTTACCGAATTATTTATCTGTTTAAGTAGTTGTTAGCCTAAATGAATGGGAATATATTACACAAGTAGCTATTTACAAAAATATACAGAAAAACGAGATTACGGAGTTTTACTAATCGTATTCTTGAAACTAAAGAAATGGCAAGACATAATAAAATAGGAGCGATGGCAGAAAATTTAGCCACAGACTATCTATTACGTAAGGGATATAAAATACTCGATCGCAACTGGCGATTTAGCACAGCTGAAGTGGATTTGATCGGTATGGATGGTGAAATATTGGTGTTTGTTGAAGTCAAAAGCCTTGGATATGATACATTTAAGAGACCAGAAGCTAGTGTAACATACTATAAGCAAGGATTGATCATGGATGCTGCTTCTCAGTATATGGAAAATATTGGTCATGAGTGGGAAATTAGATTTGATGTGATATCCATGATACTAAATGAAGGTGAATTCGTAGAATTGGTACATTTTGAGGATGCATTTTTTGAGTGATTGTTCCCAGAAAAGTAGAATTAGGTCTAGTAACTTACATCTAATCAATCTTGTATATATATTAAGAAATAGTATACAACTATAATTGATACTAAATATAACAGGGCCAACCAATTAGAAGTAAAAATTACTGATAAGACTTTCATATATGAGCATTATAATTTATCTTTGCGCACTATTTGTAAAAAACACTATGGCTGTGTTTGAAGTAATTCAAAACCATGGTAACTAAACAATATTATAATGAAAAAAGGAATACACCCAGAAGCTTACAGAACAGTAGTCTTCAAAGACATATCATGTGATGAGTCATTTTTAACTAAATCATGTGCCGCTTCTAACGAAAATGTAACCTGGGAAGATGGAAATGAGTACCCACTAGTAAAAGTGGAAATTTCATCAATGTCTCACCCGTTCTTCACTGGTAAGATGAAATTTGTTGATACAGCAGGGCGTATTGATAAGTTCAACACAAGATTCGCTAAGTATGCCAAGAAAATGGAAAAGCCTGGTTTGGAAGATGAATCAGATAACACATAAAAAAAAGCCCTTCAAAATATGAAGGGCTTTTTTTTTAATAACCGGTGACCTCCCCAATTTATGTCGCCTCAATAAAAAACTAGACTTTAAAAACATGCGTAACGTAATCTTGTTTGATGATGATAACTGGAACGGCTTACTTCCACTAAGCTTTACAAGACCAGTATGTGAAATCAGAGTAGGAATACTAACTATCAGAGAGAAATGGGAGAAGGTTCTTGATGCCAGATGCTCATATATCACCCAAGATTTTCTATCTGAGAAATATGCCATCCATATTGATGATGACAATATCATCATCAATAGTACTATACTACCAACAGCTAAACTCAAGAGTCTTATCAATAGCCTTGAACCAAATGAAGCCATCCTTATGAAGGATGAGCTAATCGCAGCTCGTTTATATAGAAAACAGTTTGATCAATTGATCGAAGATGATAATATCGATGAGATCAAAGGCATGGATATCTCGGAAGAAGAAGTAGTAGTCAAAAGAATCCTTAGACCTCAAGATGTATTTAATCTCAATGGTGAAGAGATAGAGCAAGACTTTGCGTTGATTACCAAAGGAAGAAAATCGCAAGATCTACATAAATCTAATGTGCTTATAGGAGATGCGAGTAAACTATTTATAGAAGAAGGTGCTGAGATATTTTGTTCTTCTCTCAATACTACTAAAGGATCTATATATGTCGGCAAGAATGCTGAAATCATGGAAGGGTCTAATGTACGAGGTGGACTCGCCATGTGCGAACACTCTGCACTCAAACTAGGTGCAAAAGTATATGGAGCTACTACGCTCGGACCATATACTAAAGTCGGTGGAGAAGTGAATAACGTAGTATTTCTCGGATATTCTAACAAAGGCCATGACGGATTCTTAGGGAATGCTGTTATAGGAGAATGGTGTAATCTAGGTGCAGATACTAACTCTAGTAATCTAAAAAATAATTACACAGAAGTCCGTATCTGGTCTTATTTAAGTAATCGGTTTGAATCTACAGGACTTCAATTTTGTGGTCTAATTATGGGTGACCACTCTAAGTGTGGAATCAATACTATGTTCAACACAGGTACTGTAGTAGGTGTATCCGCTAATATATTTGGTGCAGGATTTCCTCGCAATTTTATACCAAGCTACTCTT
>Ga0233396_1000861_pt1 | contig 13811 bp, 9 predicted proteins | sample 32DmetaG_FD_183169 | JGI IMG/M metagenome (GOLD analysis project Ga0233396, IMG submission 183169) | Seawater microbial communities from Monterey Bay, California, United States - 32D | ecosystem: Environmental > Aquatic > Marine > Coastal | place: USA: California | collected 2016-10-19 | reverse complement strand
CGACAACCTAATTTTACTAGGTTCTTGTTTTTCTGAAAACATAGGTAATAAGCTAAATCAGATCAAGTACCCAACTACTGTTAATCCGCTTGGAATAGTATATCATCCATTACCTCTACATAATTCTATTTTAGAAGCAATACAAGGCAAAAAAATAGATAAAAGCGATCTTAATGAAAACATAGATAGTCAATATACCGCATGGAATATACATAGCCGACTTAGTAGTCTAGATGCAGAAGAGACAATCTCTCAGATGAATAATGGCATCCGTCAACTATGTAAATCTATCAAAAAAGCGAACTACTTAATCTTGACATATGGAACCGCTTATTACTATGATCATAAGCTATATGGACCTGTAGCTAATTGTCATAAGTTTCCATCTACTGATTTTAAAAAGAAACTTTCGAATCCAGCGGAACTCAACAGTAGCTTCAACGAAATGTATATTAAAGTAAAGGAAGTAAATGCAAATATAAAACTAGTACTTACTGTAAGTCCAGTGCGCCATATCAAAGACGGTTTAGTCGAAAATAATAGAAGTAAAGCTCACTTACTCACTGCTGTACATAAGATATGCGATCAACATAATGACTGTCACTACTTACCATCATACGAACTACTACTTGATGATTTACGTGATTATAGATTCTATGCAGATGACATGATACATCCTTCAACTAAGGCAATAGATTATATATGGAACAAAATAAGTTGCCAAATACTAGATCCAGCCGAAAAAAGACTTAGAGAAGATATCATCAAAATAGTTAGAGCTGCATCTCATCGTCCATTTAACGTAGATTCAGTGCAGCATGCTAAATTTACAACCTCTCAAAACACAGCAATAAAAAAGATTTTGGTAGCTTATCCTAAGCTAGATTTTTCAGAAGAAATAAAAGCTTTTAAAAATTAATTCTTATCAATTTTACAACCTTGTTGCCAAAAGCACTTCAAATCGCTCTAGTACTTATATGTCGAATTTTGCTTTAATATGGAGTGATTTCTTTGACTCATTTAGGTCTTGTCCAACAAAAATTGATTTAGTCTCCTAGACTACAGACTTTAGACAGCATATTAACTTCTTCCTATTTTCCCACTTGATCCTTGACACTTAAATTGATCTTGCTATATTCGCAATGTGAGCGGAAACTTAGAAGCGCTAGTATCTAGATACAAAGAAGATACAAGGACGAAGAAGATCAACGAATTCCTCCAGAAGGACACTCCTAGCAGAATCAGATTAGAAGGATTAGTAGGAGCTCAAGAGTCCTTTGTCCTATCCGCAACATATCTGCTGTCTCCCAGAGTATATATCTATATTGCTATCGATAAGGAAGAGGCTGCTTATTTACAGAATACACTAGAAGCTATACATGATGCTTCAGATGTAATGTTCTTTCCTGATTCGTTTAAGCGACCGATGCAGTTTGAGGAGATGAATAATAGTAATATACTGCAACGTACAGAAGTGGTCAACAAACTGCGAATAAAAAGCAGTAAACCTCGCATCGTAGTGAGTTACCCGGAAGCACTATTCGAAAAAGTTGTAAATCCCGCCATCCTCGAAGCCAATAAAATCATCATCACTAAGGACGAAAAGCTGGATGTCGATACAATGATTGAAATCTTAGTAGACTATGGATTTATTCGGACAGACTTCGTATATGAACCTGGGCAATTTTCGATCAGAGGTGGTATCATAGATATCTTTTCCTATGGAAATGAATGGCCCTATCGCATAGAGCTATTTGATGATGAAGTAGAAAGTATTCGAACATTCAATCCTATCAATCAACTCTCCGTACAAAATATAGCTACTGTAAGTATCATACCTAATATCAATGTCAAATTTAAGCAAAATCAAAAGGTACCGTTATTCGATGTGCTCGACGCTAATTCGGTGGTGTGGGTCAAAGATTTTGATGTGTTGCTTGATAAGTTACAAATCTGTTTTGATAAATGTGAAGAGTTTGCCAAAGTGCTTAAGACTAGAGAAGATAGCGAACTCAAGCAAGCGTTTGAAGAAAGAGCATTTATATATCCAAATGAAACGATGGCTGCAATCAGCGATCACCATATGATACTAGAACGACGTGGAACAATTTCCATAGATCCAGATTTAGTGATGAACTATGAGACTAGTAATCAATCCAGTTTCAATAAAAATTTCTCGTTACTCATAGAAGATATGAAGCACAAGGAGAAGCAGGGATTCACCAATTATTTATTCACAGATAGTGGTCGACAAATAGAACGATTTTACAAAATATTTGAAGATCTAGATGCACAGTTAGATTTTCACCCAGTCAATAAAGCGATACATGCAGGGTTTGTTGATAGGCAACTTAATATAGCTTGTTATACAGATCACCAAATTTTCGAAAGATTCCATAAGTATAAACTCAAAAAAGGCTTTACCAAGGAGCAGGCGATGAGTCTCAAAATGTTACGTGAGCTCCAACCTGGGGATTTCGTTACACATATCGATCATGGTGTAGGTCGTTATTCGGGATTAGAAAAAATAGAAATCAATGGCCATAAGCAAGAGTCTCTTAGACTTTTCTATCAAAACAATGATGTACTATATGTAAGTATCAATAGTCTACATAAGATATCAAAATTTAAAGGAAAGGATGGTACACCTCCAAAGCTAAGTAAGATTGGTGGAGACGCATGGAAAAAACTAAAATCTACGACCAAGAGAAAGGTCAAAGATATGGCGAAAGAGCTGATCAAACTCTATGCGAAACGTAAAGCATCGAAAGGTCATGCATTCCCCCCAGATGGATATCTACAAAACGAACTCGAAGCTTCATTTATCTACCAAGATACTCCAGACCAAGAGAAAGCAACCATAGAGACTAAACAGGATATGATGCAGGAACATCCTATGGATCGATTGATTTGTGGTGATGTAGGTTTTGGCAAAACAGAGATAGCTATACGTGCAGCATTTAAGTGTGTAAGCGATGGTAAACAAGTTGCAATATTAGTACCTACAACAATACTTGCGCTACAACATTATAAAACTTTTTCAGAGCGACTTAAAGAGTTTGGTGTGACATTAGATTATGTCAACAGATTCCGAACTGCCAAAGAAAAAACACAGATATATAAAGATGTAGAATCAGGAAGAGTAGAAATTCTGATAGGTACACATGCCATACTCAATAAGAAAATAAAATTTAAAGATTTAGGTCTTTTAGTTATCGATGAGGAGCAAAAATTTTGAGTAGCTGCGAAAGAAAAACTACGTGGCATGAAAGTGAACGTAGACACATTAACACTCACTGCCACTCCAATACCCAGAACATTACAGTTTTCTTTGATGGCGGCTAGAGACCTGTCTATCATAAGAACTCCTCCTCCTAATCGTCAGTCAATACATACAGAACGACGAATATTTAATGACGAACTGATCAAAGATTCCATCTACTACGAAGTGAATAGAGGTGGTCAAGTTTTCTTTGTACATAATCGTGTGAAGTCCCTCCCAGAAATCGCTGGAATGATCCAGAAATTATGCCCAGATATAGAGGTAGGAATGGCTCATGGTCAGTTAGAAGCTAAACAACTCGAAAAAAAATTAATAGATTTTATAGATTACAAATACGATGTATTGGTTTGCACTAATATCATAGAAACAGGTCTAGATATTGCCAATGCCAATACAATCATTATCAATAATGCACAGAACTTTGGCATGAGTGATCTTCACCAACTGCGTGGGCGTGTAGGTCGATCTAATCGTAAAGCTTTCTGTTATCTTTTCACACCGCCTATATCTGTATTAACCTCTGAAGCACGAAAGCGTATCCGAACATTAGAGGAAAATTCTGAACTAGGAAGTGGGTTTCAAATTGCAATGAAAGATCTCGATATCAGAGGCGCTGGAAATCTATTGGGTGGCGAACAAAGTGGATTTATCTCCGACATAGGATTTGAAACTTATCAGAAGATACTAGAGGAAGCAGTACACGAACTCAAGGAAACAGAATTTAAAGATTTATTCAAAGAAGACCTCGATAAGAAGCGCCAATATGTACGAGATGTAGAGATCGATACTGATATCGAAATGCTCATTCCTGATGCTTATATTCCAGTTATCCAAGAAAGATTATTGCTCTATACTGAGTTAGATACTATCTCTGATGAAGCAGGTTTATCATCATTCAAAATGAAGCTTAAAGATAGATTTGGAACTATACCAAAGCAAGTCGATGAGCTAGTAGATGCCCTCCGTCTGAGATGGATATGTAAGGAATTAGGCTTTGAAAGATTGTCTTATAAAAACAATAAACTGAGATGTTTTTTTATGGCCAACGCTCAATCGAGTTACTTTGAATCTGAGCTATTTCAAAAATTACTGAAGTTTGTTTCTACAGATGGTCAGAAAATGGGACTGACGCTCAAGCAATCTAAAAATTTCTTAATTGTCATCAAAGAAAGATGTAAAAACCTGAGAGAAGTGAAAGCTATATTGGATCGAATGGGAGAAGAGGTACTTTAAATTAAACGCTCTTCTATGTCAAATTATCTGTGAGAAAAGATTACGACTTTAAAGTTGTAATAGGTTAGAAATTATAGACGATTCCCACCCCATTATATGTTGAGGTAATTGCCCAATTATAATTTTCTAACTTCATCCTTTTTATTAAAGCCATATCCATTTTATTCAAGACTATTCCTATTGTACCAACAATGCATGCAGCCATTCCACTTATCAATGCAGTCCCTAAATATAATAATTCTGGGTCAGACCCAGAATTAGAGAATACCTCAGAAAATGAAAATGCTGAAATCGTTATTAGAGCCAAACTTGTGTAACCCGTGGCTTTGGTCCAACTAAATTTATTGTCCTTATGTTCAAAATCATTATCACTTCTAACGTTTGAATAATAATCGAGTTGAACATCATCTTTCTTTATTAAATTAATTTGAGAAAACAATGGGTGTATTGTAATTATTAAGAGAAGAATAAAAAAGCGAATTTCATTGGTCTAAATATTTTATTAATCAATACATCAAATATATCCTACAAGGCGTTCCTAAATTAAGAATTAAATAAAAACTGTTCTCCTAAGTCAAAGCTGAAACTTAAGTAAATTTAAAAAATTTGAATTTCCACTTTACGCACTCCATCATCCATTTGCTCAATATTCATCTGAACAAATGTCTCTCCTTTGATCAAATCCATAATAAGCTCAGGCCATTCGATGAAGCAGTAATTACCTGAGTACAGATAGTCTTCGATTCCGATCTCATATGCTTCATTTAGATCATTGAGTCTATACAGATCCATATGGTAAATAGAACCATTTTTGCCTTCATATTCATTGACTAGGGAGTATGTAGGACTACTAGTGGAATCTTTGTGACCAAGAATAGTCACAATTTGTTGTGTTAGAGTAGTCTTACCTGATCCGAGATTACCTTTTAGCAAAATTATACGACAACTACCAATGATGCCTAAAAGCTGCTTTGCAGCTGAAGTAATATCCTCCAATTTATAGATATAGATCGTATGTGACTTGGAATCATTCATATACGAACAAAGGTATGGGTATATGAGAGAAAAGAGAAGTCATTTAAAGAGAATTGTACTAATTGACTTACTACTTGTGGAGTTTTAGATATCGCGAAACTCGAAAGCATCTAAAGACTTTATACTCGGCGGAATTTAAGCAATAAATATAGTCTAGAATCATTCATTTCTGTTTACAATTTTGTCCATTATGAAAAACATTCATTATCAGAGGGTTAGATACGAAATTCTCTAAGTTTTTTGATGCCATTTAACTACTATTTACACCTTAAAAAGCTTACTTTTGTTTGAATTATGAAAAGTAGAAAATGAGCGAAAATAAAAGCAATTATAATGCTAGTAATATCCAAGCATTAGAAGGACTAGAAGCCGTAAGGATGAGACCTGGAATGTATATAGGTAGTACGGATTCCAAAGGACTTCACCACCTAGTTTGGGAGGTAATAGATAACTCTATAGATGAGCACTTGGCTGGTCACTGTACTGGTGTAGAAATGACTATCCACGAGGACAATAGTATCTCTGTCACAGATGATGGAAGAGGTATCCCTACTGGTATGCATGAGAAATTGCAAAAGTCTGCTTTAGAGGTAGTAATGACTGTTCTGCACGCAGGTGGAAAGTTTGATAAGGATACTTATAAAGTATCTGGTGGACTTCACGGTGTAGGTGTCAGTTGTGTAAACGCCCTTTCGACCAAACTTGTAGCGACTGTCCATAGAGATGGTAAAATTTGGCAGCAAGAGTATAGTGAAGGAATCCCTCAAACTGAAGTAACTCAGATCGGAGAAACTGATATTACTGGCACTATAATTACTTTCCATCCAGATCCTTCGATTTTTGAGACGTTGGTGTACAATTACGTTACTCTTGCTAATCGATTAAAAGAGATGAGTTATCTCAATAGCGGCTTAAAGCTCAAACTTACAGATGAACGCGAAAAAATTGACGGGGAGTTTAAATCTGAAGATTTTTATTCTGAAGGAGGACTTAAAGAGTTTGTCAAATATCTTGATCAATCTCGTACACCTATAATCTCTGAGCCAATCCACGTGATCGGCAAAGAAGAAAATGTAGAAGTAGAAGTCGCGATGCAGTACAATACTGGTTATCAAGAGAATATATTCTCATTCGTAAATAATATATCTACTCGTGAGGGAGGAACACACGTCGCAGGATTCCGTAGGGCTGTTAATAGGCTATTTAAGCAATACGGAGATGATAACAATATGTTCTCTAAACTCAAATTCAGTATTTCTGGAGAAGATTTCCGCGAAGGACTTACTGCCATCGTATCTGTAAAAGTACCTGAACCTCAGTTCAAAGGACAAACTAAGGGTGAACTAGGAAACTCTGAAGTAACAGGAATAGTATCTAGAGCGGTAGGAGATATACTGAAGCATTACCTTGAGGAAAACCCTAAGCAGGCTAAACGAATCGTAGATAAAGTAATCCTCGCTGCAACAGCAAGACATGCTGCTCGTAAGGCTAGAGAAATGGTACAACGTAAAAACGTACTGACTGGTGGTGGACTTCCAGGAAAATTATCTGATTGTAGTAGTAAAGATCCTGCTGAGTCTGAGATATTCCTTGTCGAAGGGGATTCTGCCGGTGGTACTGCTAAGCAAGGTAGAGATCGTAAATTCCAAGCGATTCTGCCACTTAGAGGTAAAATTCTTAACGTAGAAAAAGCTATGGAGCATAAAATCTACGAGAACGAAGAGATCAAAAACATGTTTACCGCTTTAGGGGTAAGTATTGAGGAGAAAGATGGTGATCGAATACTCAATATAGAAAAACTAAGATACCATAAGATAGTCATAATGTGTGATGCCGATGTCGATGGTAGCCACATTGCTACATTGATACTTACATTTTTCTATAGATATATGACTCCTCTAGTAGAACAAGGATATATATATATCGCTGCGCCACCACTTTATCAAATACGAAAAGGTAAGAGTTCTGTGTACTGCTGGAATGAAGAAGAGCGTATAGAGGCTATCAAAACCTACTCTAAAGGAGAAAATGATGCCTCAGTAAAGATACAAAGATATAAGGGTCTAGGTGAGATGAACGCTTCTCAACTATGGGAGACTACGATGGATCCAGAAGAACGAACTCTAAAACAAATAATTATCGAAGACGACATGGAAGCAGATAGAGTATTCTCTATGCTCATGGGCGACGAAGTACCACCACGCCGTAAATTTATCGAAGAAAACGCTACTTATGCTAATATTGACATCTAGTCCGTTGGCAGTTTTACTTTAGGACATAGGTATCATATAGCTGAATACTGATTATCTAACGTTTTAAAAATAGAGATTTATCTCGAGCCGTGTATAACATTAATAATTAATAGACAGTCCTTATTGTCGAAGGTTCTATTATATCTGCCAAGCTCTGTGCTAAAGTTATACGAGGCTATCGAGTAAATACACACAAATAAGTTCTTAAGATTACACAACGTCAACTGACAGCAACAGGTAGACTTTGATATATTAAAGTTGCTAAAAATTGATTATAGTTTGAGAAATAAGAAAAGGACAGCACATGAAATAGTATTTGAAGAGGAACTCCTTCCTCATATCAATGCATTAAAAACCTTTGCGTATCACCTTTCGTACAACGAAGAAGATGCCAATGATCTCGTGCAAGAAACCTATATGAAAGCTCACAGATTTATAGATAAATATATCTCGGGAACTAATGCAAAAGCATGGTTGTTTAAAATTTTAAAGAACGCTTATATCAACCAATATAGAAAAAAAAGTAAGCGTCCTCAACAGGTTGATTTTGAAGAAATAGTAAGTTATCATAATAGTGATGATAATTCAGGTACTGGTTATCACGACCTAAGAGCTGAAATTTTTGAAAATATGATGGGAGATGAGGTAACGATTGCTATCAACTCACTACCTATCGACTTTAGAACAGTAGTTTTGTTATGTGATATCGAAGGGTTTACATATGAGGAAATATCTAAAATCATAGATGTACCTATTGGAACTGTTAGATCTAGATTATTCAGGGCAAGAAATATGCTCAAAGAAAAACTCTTAAAATATGCCCAAAAAATTGGGTATGAAGATAAACGAGGAATTCATAAAGCTATAAAAGGTAAAAGTGAAGAAGAGTAATAATAAGCTATGAGTTGTCAAATTTTAGATAATGATAACCTCAAAAAATTGATATTTATTTTTGTTTTTTTTTGGGGAGCGCTTTATCGCTTCTTTCATGCAGATATCTTCGGATTGATAGATTCTGTTTTGATTATTTAATTTTAATTAATTCTTGATAAATCAAACGAAGCCATGCCAAATTCTGAAAACATGAATGAGATAAGAGCAAGCATCAATCTCTATTTTGACAACGCACTTACTACAGACGCTCAACAAAACCTTCTCAATAAAGTAGACTCCGATTCTACTTGCCACAAGATCTTCAATCAAGAAAAAAATATTCGTGAGTTCATAAAGAACAACGTCACTAGACCAGATGTTTCTCCAGATTTCATCCAAAATATTATGAACAATATAAAGATTGTTTAAATAAATTGGATTGTAGTTATTAATTCTGTAAAGAAGATAATAAGATAACTCTTGCTACGCATCTAGTTTGTTCCTTTGAAAGGGCTACATGGATTAAAAGTTTTATTACAATCAAATTTTATTTGGGAAGAGACAGCATTGAAATTGATAATACTAATTGGTCATAATGCTATAACCCCTTAAAAAGTATAGTAACACTTCAAAGCTCAAGCCTAAAAAAAATTGTGCTTTCCTGAACAAAGACAGAAAGTCTACACCAACCTCTTTAGCTCTGCGTTAGTCAAAATAGCCTCTTCGTTAGCATCTAACTCACAATCTATTAAAACAACGCCTGGAGTCTTCCCTGGAGTAAAACTACCAAGTGTATCATCAAATCCTAATGCCTTGGCTCCATTATATGTCGCCCACTCGAGTAAAGTCGAGGTAGGTATATAGCTATTGAATTTTTTGATTGTCTTCATTTCCTCGAAGACTGAAAGTTGCCAATTAGAACTAAGACTGTCTGTACCAATTGTCATATTCGCTTCAGTATTCATGAAGACTTGGTAGTTAGGCAAAGCGTTTTCTATATATAAATTAGCATTAGCACAGGTTGCCCAATATACTTTTTCACTCCACTTTTGCGCTGCTACTACATCGTCTGCTGTAGTTCTTGTATTATGTACGAATAATGTACGCTGGTTTGGATCCATTTGTGACATTGCATGATAAATAGAATTCTTACCAGTCAAATTGAAATCACTAAGTGAAAATCCAAAACCTTCATAAAATTCTAAAAAATCACCTGACTTTGTGTTAAACAAATCATCCTCGTGCTTTGTCTCTTGGTTGTGGATAGAGACTGTACTATTTAGTTTATTGTTTTCCTTGATAAATTTATATAGTCCGTCGCTAACTGTATATGGAGCGTGCGGTACATATGATTTTCTATTTCCATTTTTGCCACTATGCCGAGCATACACTTCACTATATTGTTTGATCATAGGCTCCGTCATACTATCCTGCATGAAGTCAAACATTTCTACAAAAGTATAATATCTAATAGCACTCTTCGACTTGACCTTTGCGGTGTCAGCTTTATTACTAATATCACCTACAGCCACTATCCCTTGAGCATGCATATATCTATCCGCATCAACTATAGCATCATCAATTTCTGCCTGTGGAAAATCACGAAATCTCACTACCTGACCGATGAATGGAATCAACCCTATACCAGTAGGAATCTTACCTATCATATGCGACAATTCCATATGACAGTGCGTATTGATCATGCCTGGAATAATCACTCCTCGGTATATCTCAAGTTCTGCAGGATCATGATCATATTTCTCCGTTACATCTACAATTTTCCCATCATCGCCTACGATCACAACACCATCTTTAATCGGAGATCGATCCATGGCGTAAATATAATCTGCGGATATTTTTCTCATCGTTTTATTTTGATTTCATTTAATAACCATAAAATATCACTTAGATTATTTTGCTTAATCTATCCTTATGAATTATTTGAATATACATTTTCACAGACTGAAGGCTATGATACAAAGACTATGGTATATTTACAGCTCTTGGACGATGACTCCATTTTTAATCCTAGGCTCAAACCATGTACTCTTAGGTGGAAGATGCAATCCATTTTCTGCTATATATTTAAGCTCTTGCTTCGTTACAGCGTAGAGACAAAATCCAATTCTTCCATGATCCTTCAGCGCTAATTTTTCTACCCCATCTGTACCCAAAGTTCCTGCAATATATTTTACTCTAAGGTCAGTCCCAATATCATCAACATCTAAAATATCATCGAGCACATATCTGTTAAGCAGGTCGGAGTCCAAGACTAAACCATCTGAATTATATTTTTCTATTATTTTATTTTTCCACTTTAATAGATACCATATTTTACCCAGATGCATAGTGATGTGATGCTTCTTCTTAGGCTTAGCGGCTGTATCGAGTTCTGATATTTTAAACACCTTAGATAACCTAGCTACTATCTGCGCTTCCGTCAAATCTTCTTGCAACTTTATAGATCTATTGTAATCGTATATATCCAACTCGTCGAATGGAAAGTAGACGGAAAGTAAACTATTCAATTGATCCTTACGTAAGTGATTGCCTTTATGCATTATCGATGCTGTAGATACCCTATGGTGACCATCAGCGATAAAACACTTCTTTACTTTTTCCTTAAATAGTATTTGTAGTTTAGCTATCTTCTTGCGATCAGTAATCGCATATAAAGTATGAGATTCTTGGGTCTCTTCGAAGTCCAATTTAAATAATGCTCTTAAGCTATCCATCTCTTCTGAAATGAAAAGATTAATATCATTATTACCTTCATAAGCAAGAAGCACCGGTTTGATTATAGCATTACGCTGCAGGATTAACTGCATCATACTTTGTTCTTTGGTAGAAAGTGTCTCTTCATGCTTGAGTATTTTTCGGTCCTCGACATCTTGTATGTCATTAGCAGCTATGACTGCTCGATAGCTATGACCTTCCGACTCTATCTGATAGATGTAAATTGCATCTTGTGCTGACTTTTGGAAAAATCCAGATTTGACAAAATCTGGATAGTTATGTTTCATACTACCAAAAAAAGAATCTGGTGAAGTGACCAAAGTCAAATTGGGATAGATAGCTTGAAAAGGATGTATCTTCATAGTTGTCTATCTATTCTAGTGGGTAATATTTTATTTATTATCTGAGTAAAGTTACATCTCCTTTCTGTGGTTCTGTTATCTGAACTCCATCAATTGCATAATCTGCTAACCAAACATACACAGCAGTTGCACTATCTGATCCACCATGTTGACCGTTCCATTCAGCATCAATATTATCAGAAGTAAATACCTCGTTACCCCATCTATTGTAAATTTTCAAACTATAATTTGTTACAAGAGCACCACATGGATTTACGGGCCCAAAAGTTTTATTTTCATCTTCCCCTCTTGGGAAAAATACTTTTGGCCATAGTAGATTATTATCCAACTTCAAATCTTCTTCCTCGGTAAAACTTCGACCACAGTAGTCTACAGTCACAAAATAAACACCTGATTCTGTTACTTCTATAGATCTATTATCATCAATAAACACATCTATCGAGTCAGTCCACTCATATGTGACTCCAACTTGACCATCAACATTAGTTACAGCAGTCAAGATTCGCTCACAATCCTCACCAAGTGTTACATCTATTGCTAAATTTTCTAATTGCTCTGGGAAAGTCACATCAATAGAACCGGTTGCAGTTTCCATACACGCATCGACTATAGTCAATGAATATGTTCCTTCAGTATCAACGTTAATTACAGGATCAAATCCTCCGACACTCCATTCGACAGATTCAAAAGGTTCTACTCCAGTAGGAGAGCCTAATAAATTAACCGTACCGTCAGAACAAAATGGAAAAAAGTCAACCGTAATACCAACAGTCGGCTCAGCCAATCTAGAAATATTAATCGTATCGCATAGTGTATAACAATGTCTATCATTGATCGTAACAGTCACCATATATTCTCCTTCCTCCATACCCACTACGAACGGATTTGTATTACCATCTACTCCAGGTCCCATCCAAGCATAAGTAATCACGCCATCTGGAAGTGGTGAAGGAGTAGCATCGAGTGTATCTATTATCGGCTCATTAGGGCACCATTGATTTGAGCTCGGTGATATCGTTGGTACATCATAATAGTTAACCACATTGGCATCTGTCTCTAAAGTATCTGAGTCATTAAAGTCAATAGATGTCCATATTAGAGACTGTGATAAGGTAGGAAAATCAATTAAAGATCCTGATCCTGAATTGCTACATGGAGTTTGTAAGTTTGAATCTGTCTTAACGATATCTGAAGTTTGAGTTTCAAAAGCTTTGAAGTGGGTCCCAAACATAGCTAATCCTCCATCTTCTGTATTGTGTAAACTACCTGAAGGAATATATAACGATGTACTATCTCCATAGATTTGAGAATTTAAAACCATCCCTGAAGAGTCTATTTCATAAAGACTTGATATAGTCGGCCCTTGAGCCGCATCCTCAGTTTTAATATTACTAAAAACTAGATTACTTCCGAAAGGAACAATATCAATTGCCATATTACTAGTGCCAGTCAATGTTTTGCACCAAATCATTTGTCCATCTTTATCATACTTAGACGTAAAACTCATTTGTAGTCCAGAAGCATTCTCAACTTCACCAACTATATAAATTGAACTATCTAATGTTTCAGTCAAGCCATAAGGTGTAAATCTAAAACCAATTGAATCAGTATGTATCGACCATAATACAGCACCTGATGTATCTAATTTGGTTAAGTGATAACCTTCTACATCTTCAATTTCGGACTTTCCAGTAATAAAAACATTACTATCAAGCACTGAAGTATGAATATCATAAATTAATGCCGATACCTCATCATTACTTTCAACTGCCGCAGTATATATTTTTGACCAAGTATCTGTACCGTCTATGCCGTTCATTTTAGCAAGCCAAATACTAGAATCCGTAGTTATTGATCCTACTAATATCTCATCATCAAGAAAAGTTGATAAACTTACTTTTGATTGATACTCATTGGCCATTGTTTTTGACCAAGTAGGTATACCTGTCGTACCATCCATTCCAACTATAGCAGCAGATTGATCGTCCAAAAACAAACTTGCTGTAATTACAAAATTACCAGTAGACAACTGAACCA
>Ga0233396_1000834_pt1 | contig 14060 bp, 7 predicted proteins | sample 32DmetaG_FD_183169 | JGI IMG/M metagenome (GOLD analysis project Ga0233396, IMG submission 183169) | Seawater microbial communities from Monterey Bay, California, United States - 32D | ecosystem: Environmental > Aquatic > Marine > Coastal | place: USA: California | collected 2016-10-19 | reverse complement strand
AGAAACGGACAAACATCTTCTGGGCTCTATAGCTTGTTCATTCCTATGGAATGGAACTACGAAGGATTCATCGATACTAATGGACTACCTGTCTTCGTTGGAGGCAAAACTCCAATCAAAGGAGTTGATGGCTATGAAATTACAACGGGAGTTATCGAGCACTGGGAAAACGAAGTTGACGGTTTAAGAGAAGATCCTGATGGTTTAAATGAATACTATAGACAGTTTCCAAGAACTGAAGCACATGCTTTCAGAGATGAAACAAAAGATAGTTTATTTAACTTAACTAAAATATACGAACAAATTGATTTTAATGCTGAGCTTAATAATTCAGCAGCTGTTACAACAGGTAGCTTTCAATGGGAAAATGGTATTAAAGATACTAGAGTTATATTTACACCAAATAGATCAGGTAGGTTCCAGATAAGCTGGGTGCCACCTAAAAGTCTTCAAAATCGAGTGATAATAAAGAATGGAGTTAAATACCCTGGAAATGAACACACTGGAGCATTTGGTTTAGATAGTTACGATATATCAGGAACAGTTGATGGCAAAGGTTCTAATGGAGCTTTACATGGACTTACAAAGTTTTCAATGGAAGACGTACCGCCAAATCATTTCTTTTTAGAATATATATCAAGGCCACAAACAGCTGAGATATTTTTTGAAGATGTATTAATGGCTATGGTATTTTATGGCATGCCTATACTTGCTGAAAATAACAAACCTAGGTTTTTATACTATTTAAAACGAAGAGGTTACAGAGGTTATTCTATGAATCGTCCTGATAAAATTTGGAATAAACTATCAACCACTGAAAAAGAAATAGGTGGAATACCTAACACAAGCGAAGATATTAAGCAAGCACACGCTGCTGCTATAGAATCTTATATAGAAAACTATGTAGGATTAAAAGAAGACGGTTACGGTGATATGTACCATCAAAAGACATTAGAAGATTGGTCTAAGTTCAATATTAACAATAGAACAAAGCACGATGCTTCGATAAGCTCAGGTTTAGCTATTATGGCTTGTAATAAAAATAGGTATACACCTGTTAACAAAAGACAAACAAAAACTGTAGCTTTAGGTATTAAAAGATATGATAACACGGGTTATAATTCAAAAATAAAATAGATGATAAATACTAATTACAATAGTTCTTTTCCGGATCAGGTTGTGCCAGATGTTGAAAAAGCTTCTTATGAGTATGGTTTACAAGTAGGTAGAGCCATAGAGTCTGAGTGGTTTAGAAACGACAGAGGTTGGTACGATAGATTTAATACGAACTATAATAATTTCCATAGACTAAGACTTTATGCTAGAGGAGAACAATCTATTCAAAAGTATAAAGACGAATTATCTATTAATGGCGACTTATCTTATTTAAACTTAGACTGGAAACCCGTACCAGTTATACCTAAGTTTGTAGATATTGTTGTAAACGGTATGTCTCAAAGATCTTATGATATTAAAGCTGTTGCTCAAGATCCTACCTCTGTAGAAAAAAGAACTAAATATGCTGAAAATATTTTAGTAGATATAAACGCTAAACAGTATTTGGATAAAGTTAAACAAGTTACTGGCATGGACTTGTTTTTTAATAAAGATCAAGAAAATGCTCCTGTAAACGAAGAAGAGTTAGAACTTCATATGCAGATGGACTACAAGCAGTCTATAGAAGTTGCTGAAGAAGAAGTAATTAATAACGTGCTTGCTAAAAACAAATATGATTTAACTAGAAGAAGATTAAATCAAGATTTAACTATATTAGGTATTGCAGCTGTTAAAACGTGTTTTAATAAATCAGAAGGAGTTACAGTTGATTATGTAGATCCAGCAAGTTTAGTTTATTCATATACTGAAGATCCTAACTTTGAAGATTTATATTACGTAGGTGAAGTAAAACCTATTAGTTTAGCAGAACTTAAAAAGCAGTTTCCTAATTTAACACCTAGTGACTTAGAAGAAATACAAAAGTATCCAGGTAATCAAAACTATACTAGAAACTGGAGTGGTCGTTATGATGATGATACAGTGCAAGTATTATATTTTGAATACAAAACTTTTACTAACCAAGTATTTAAAATAAAGCAAACTGCGTCAGGACTTGAAAAAGCATTAGAAAAGCAAGATACGTTTATAGATGCGCCAGATGGTGATAACTTTAAAAAAGCATATAGATCAATTGAAGTATTATATTCAGGAGCTAAAATACTAGGACACGAAAAAATGTTAAGATGGCAAATGGCTGAAAACATGACAAGACCGTTTGCTAACACTGTTAAAGTTAATATGAATTATAACATCGTAGCTCCTAGATTATATAAAGGTCGTATAGAATCAATTGTAAGCAGAATAACTGGTTTTGCTGATATGATACAGCTAACGCATTTAAAACTGCAACAGGTGATGTCTAGGATAGTACCTGATGGCGTTTATATGGATATAGACGGCTTAGCAGAGGTAGATTTAGGCAATGGTACTAATTACAACCCAGCTGAAGCATTAAATATGTATTTCCAGACTGGTAGTATAGTTGGTAGATCGATGACTCAAGATGGTGGTATGAATCCAGGTAAAGTTCCAATACAAGAACTTGCTACATCAAATGGTATGGGTAAAATACAATCATTGATACAAACTTATGAGTATTATCTTAAAATGATTAGAGATGTGACCGGACTTAATGAAGCTAGAGATGGTACATTACCAGATAAGCAATCATTAGTTGGTTTACAAAAGCTAGCTGCTGCTAATTCAAATGTAGCTACAAGACATGTATTGCAAGCTAGTTTATATTTGACTCTTAGAACTTGTGAAAATATATCATTAAGAGTAGCTGATGCTTTAATGTTTCCTATGACAAGGCAATCTTTAGAATCTAGTATATCTAGGTATAACGTAGGAACGTTAGACGAGCTGTCTATTTTAAATATGCATGACTTTGGTATATTCTTGGAACTAGAGCCAGACGAAGAACAAAAGCAAATATTAGAACAAAATATTCAAATAGCTTTAAAATCTGGACAAATAGATCTTGAAGACGCTATAGACATTAGAGAGGTTTCTAATTTAAAGTTAGCTAATCAAATGTTGAAAAAACGTAGAAAAGATAAAGCGGCTAGAGACCAACAAGCTCAACAAGCTAACATGCAAGCTCAAGCACAGTCTAACGCGCAACTAGCAGAGCAAACAGCACTAGCTGAAACACAAAAGCAACAGATTTTAACAGAGCAAAAAGTGCAGTTAGAAAACGCTAAGTCTCAGTTAGAAATTAAAAAAATGGAGATGGAAGCTCAAATAAAGCAACAATTAATGCAACAAGAGTTTCAATATAACATGCAATTAGCTCAAGCTCAAGGACAAAGCAAAAGAAATCAAGAAGAATTTAAAGAAGATCGTAAAGACGAACGAACTAAAATACAAGCAACGCAACAATCTGAGTTGATAGATCAAAGAAAAAATGATTTATTACCGAAGAACTTTGAATCCGCTGGTAATGACACTATGGGTGGATTTGGCTTAGAGCAGTTTAGCCCTAAGTAATTTTTTATTAACTATTATATTATATTATGTCAGAAGAAGTAAAACAAGAGGGTAACTTTAAAATTAAAAAGAAACCAGGTAGACCTAAAAAACTTACCAACAAAAATGAAACAGTAAAAGTAGATTTGTCTAAAAAAGAAGAAGAAAATGCTAAAGAAGAAGAACCAATCAAAGTTGTTATCAATGAGGACGCCAAAGGGGATGCTGAACCAGAAGGGATTATTGAAAATGCCGAAGATAAACAAGTTGAAGAAAAGCAAGAAGAAGACAATTTAATACCTATACAGGAGATTACTGAAGAGCCTAAGGTAGAAGAAACAAAAGAGCCAGTTATGGAAACTGCTCCAGAGCCAGCTAAGCCAGAAATTAACTTACCTGAAAATGTAGAAAAGTTAGTTAAGTTTATGGAAGAAACAGGTGGTACAGTTGAAGACTACGTTAGATTAAATGCTGATTACAGCAACGTAGATGACAATACTTTAATTAGAGAATACTATAAACAGACTAAACCACACTTAGATATGGAAGAGGTTAACTTCTTGTTAGAAGATAACTTTTCATTTGACGAAGATGTGGATGAGGAGCGAGATATAAAGAAAAAGAAACTTGCCTTCAAAGAAGAAATTGCTAAAGCCCGTAAATTTTTAGAGGACACTAAGAGTAAATATTACGACGAAATCAAGTTGAGACCCGGCGTAACTCAAGACCAACAAAAGGCTATGGACTTTTTCAATAGATACAACGAAGAACAGAAAATGGTTCAAAATCAACACAAGAGGTTCCAAAGTAACACTAAAAACTTCTTTAACCAAGAATTCAAAGGTTTTGACTTCAATATTGGTGAAAAGAAATTTAGATATGGACTTTCGGATACTGATGGTGTTGCTAACACCCAATCTGATCTAACTAATTTTGTTGGGAAGTTCCTAAATGAAAAAGGTGAAGTAAAAGATTATGCTGGTTACCACAAAGCCATTTATGCTGCTGAAAACGCTGATACAATAGCTAATCATTTCTATGAGCAAGGCAAAGCCGATGCTGTAAAAGATATGATGGCTAAATCCAAAAATGTAAATAATGAACCTAGAATAACATCTACTGGTGATGTATTTGTCAATGGAATGAAAGTAAAAGCAATTAGTGGTGTAGATAGTTCTAAGTTAAAATTAAGAATAAACAAAAATAAATAATTAAAATTTAGAAAATGGGATTAACAGGAGGAATAACCTCAAACCTAGAACCTGCTCAAAAGCAAATGACTTTAGCGAGTAACTATCTTTCTTTTACAGATGGTACTAATGATTTTGCACAGCAGTATTTACCTGAGCTTTACGAAGCTGAGGTTGAAAGATACGGAAACCGAACTATTGGTGGTTTCTTGAGAATGGTAGGAGCTGAAATGCCTATGAGTTCTGATCAAGTAATTTGGTCTGAGCAAAATAGACTTCACGTTTCTTACAAAACGGCTGTTGTAGATGCTGCTCCGGCAACAAGTATAACTATAACAATTGATCCTGATGTAACTGCCGCTGGCGGCGCCGTAGGTAACAAAGATTTAGCTATTAAAGTTGGACAAACAGTTGTTATTAGTAAAGCTGGTACAGGATCTATGAAATGTAGAGTTGTGTCATTAGGTGCTACTGCTGGTGGTGGAGCTGGTGTTGCAAGAACTCAAGTTCTTAATGTACTACCTTATACTAATGCTGATTTAACTACCGGTGCTTTAGGTATATTTGGAGCTGCTGATGCTGTAACTGTATTTGTTTACGGTTCTGAATTCGCTAAAGGAAGTGATGACAATAGCTTATCAAGTATAGAGCCTGAGTTTACTCAGTTTAATAACAAGCCTATTATACTAAGAGATAAGTATGTTATTAACGGTTCTGACGCTGCACAAATCGGCTGGGTTGAAGTTGCTACTGAAGATGGTGCTTCTGGATACTTATGGTATTTAAAAGCTGAGTCTGAAACTAGATTAAGATTTGAAGATTATCTAGAAATGGCAATGGTAGAAGCTGAAAAGAAAGCTGGTACGTCCACTGTGCCTGTAGATGGTTCTGAAGGTTTATTTTCCGCTATAAACTCTAGAGGTCATGTAATGGACGGGTTTGCTGGAGCTGCTGGTGGAATTGGAGCATTAGGTGATTTTGACGAAATACTAAAACAATTAGACAAAGAAGGTGCTATTGAAGAAAACATGCTTTTTGCAAATAGAAAACTAAACCTTAACTTTGATGATATGTTAGGTCAAGTAAACGGAGCTACTCAAGGTGCGGCTGGAATAGGAGCTTCTTTTGGTTTATTTAATAATGAATCAGAAATGGCACTTAATTTAGGATTTTCAGGATTTAGAAGAGGTTCTTATGACTTTTATAAAACTGACTGGAAATATCTAAATGATGCATCTACTAGAGGTTTAACTGATGACGTAGAGGGTATTTTAGTTCCTGCTGGAACATCTACTGTTTACGACCAAATGTTAGGTCAAAATATCAGACGTCCTTTCTTACATGTAAGATATAGAGCTTCTGAAGCTGATGATAGAAGAATGAAGTCTTGGGTTACTGGTTCAGTAGGCGGAGCTTATACATCTTCTTTAGATGCTATGGAAGTACATTTCTTATCTGAGAGATGTCTTTGTGTACAAGGTGCTAACAATTTCGTATTGTTCACTAAGTAAATAAAACAACTATAAGGTGGTCGAAAGGCCACCTTTATTTTAATTATTATATTATATTATATTATGTCAGAAAATAAAAAACAAAAGTGGGAAGTAAAAGACAGACAATACTTCTTAAAAAATGGTTTTTCACCTTTAACTTATAGATTAAACACTAAACATACTCCACAAAATTCATTGTTGTGGTATGACGAAGAAAAAGGATACCAAAGAGAACTTAGATATGCTACTAATCAAAAATCACCATTTGTAGATGAACAAAAAGGAACATCAACTCTTGGTCATGTAGTTTTTGAAAATGGTGTATTGTTTGTTCCTAAAGAAAAACAAAACTTACAAAAATTATTATCTTTATATCATCCTAAGCTTAATAATAAATATCAAGAAAAAGATGAGGTTTTAGAAGCTGAAGATGAGTTAGATTATTTAGAAGTAGAAATAGAAGCTTTAAACGCTGCTTCTAATATGGATATTGATCAAGCTGAAGCAATATTGAGAGTAGAACAAGGTTCTAGCGTTTCTAAATTAAGTTCTAAAGAGCTTAAAAGAGATTTAATGCTATTTGCTAAAAATGATCCTGTATTATTTATAGAATTAGCAAGCGACGAAAACGTTACTCTTAGAAATTTTGGTATTAGAGCTACTGAAGCTAAAATATTAAATTTATCTCAAGATCAAAGAACATTTACTTGGGCTAGTAATGGTAGAAAACTTATGAACGTTCCTTTTGATGAAAACCCATATTCAGCTTTAGCTGCTTGGTTTAAAACTGATGAAGGTGTAGAGGTTTATAAATCTATCCAGAAAAAGTTAAAATAACAAGTGATTATAATTACAAGGGGCTACTAATGTAGCCTCTTTTTTAAAAATATTAAAATGGCAATAAACGTAGATACGGTATACAAAACGGTATTACTTATATTAAACAGTGAACAGCGTGGATATATGACGCCAGATGAGTTTAATAGAATAGGTAGCCAGGTTCAAAGGCAAATATTTGAAGCTTATTTTGAAGACTTAAACCAACAACTACGTATACCACAATCTGATGTAGAATATTCAGATAGAGTTGCTATTACAGATGAAAAAATTGCAGAATTTAAAACTGAAAACGACCAAACAATAGCTGAAAAAACTATTGGTGGTACAAATCCTTTTACGACTCCCTCTGAGTTGTATAGACTAGGTTCAATTACTTATGAACCAAACGCTAGCACGTATAAAGAAATACAAAGAGTAGGTAGAGCTGAAATATACAATATTAGAAAAGCTCCTTTAACTGCACCTACAACTAGCTATCCAATATATTTATACGAAGACAATAAAGCTTTAGTTTATCCTCAAACAATAGTTGATCCAGCTCATGTTAAAATGCAGTATGTTAAAAAACCAACTGACGTTAGGTGGGGTTACAATATAGGTGCGCTAGGTCAATATGTATTTACTAATTATCCTTATGTAGCTACATCTATAAATATAGGTGATATATCTAGTTCAATATCTTCTAATACGGCATCCTCTGCTACTGATGGTACATACACTAGCGCTGCTTACACTGGTGGATCAGGAGCTGGAGCTGCTTTTGATGTTGTTGTATCCGGAAATACGGTTACTTCAATTACAGTTACTTCACAAGGTTCTGGGTATGTTGTTGGTGATCAAATAACGTTTCAAGGAACTGATTTTGGTGGTGCGGGAACCACTATCTTAACATTAACTTCTGCTAATTTATTTTCAGGTTCTACTCAAGGATTTACTAATTTTGAATTACATAACTCTGAAAGAACTGAAGTTATATTAAAAATATTACTTTACGCCGGTGTAGTAATAAGAGATCCTCAAATAATACAAGTAGCGGCACAAAAAGTACAACAAGAAGAAGTAAACGAAAAATCATAATAAATGGGACTTATAACAGAAACTAATGCTGAATATTACACTGGAAATAATTACGGTAGCTACATATATATAAGTCTAGATGATATTATAAATAACTTTATAGTAGCATATATTGGAGCTGGTAAACTAATCCCGTCAGCTAAAAGAACTGATATAATGTTTCATGCTAAAAGAGGCTTACAAGAGTTTAGCTATGATACTTTAAAAGTTATTAAATCTCAAGAACTAACTATACCACCTAGCTTGTCTATAATAATACCACAAGATTATGTAAACTATGTTAAATGCTCTTGGGTAGACGATGCTGGAGCTAAGCATATTATATACCCAACTAGAGTTACTTCTAATCCAACTGAACTTCCAATACAAGATAAAACTGGTGAACCTACTCAAGATCAGGCAGGTGCTAATTTACTTTCACAGCAATCATTAACTGAAGAGGCTTGGAAAAACAGGTCTTTAACAACTGACTTTCAACCAGATGATTATAGACACCCTTTTAACGAAGGTTTAATTGGTCAAAGATATGGATTACAGCCTGAAGAAGCTCAAGTAAATGGTATGTTTACTATAAATGAAAGAACAGGTACATTTTCTTTTTCAAGCGATTTAGCAGGTAAATTAATAATATTAGAATATATATCTGACGGTTTAGCCGTTGACTTAGACATGAAACTACCTAAAATGGCAGAGCAAGCAATGTACATGCATATAGCTTATTCTATATTATCAGGTAGAGCAGGTGTTCCAGAATATGTAGTAAATAGATTCAAAAGAGATCGTTCTAGCGCTCTTAGAAACGCTAAGATACGTTTAAGCAATATAAAGATAGAAGAGATAGCTCAAGTGTTTAGAAACAAATCTAAATGGATTAAACATTAAGTATGCCAGAAATTAAAAATACTTTTTTAAAGTCTAAGATGAATAAAGACTTAGACGCTAGAATAATACCAAATGGAGAATATAGAGATGGTCAAAACATAAGTATAAGCTCATCTGAGGGCGCTAGCGTAGGCGCTTTAGAAAACATAAGAGGAAACAAGCTTTTAACAAACTTTGGTTTAACAGATTACAACTTAGAAGTTATAGGTAATTATGTAGATACTGCCAATAATAGAATATTCTTTTTTATAACAAACTTTTCAGACTCTTCCACAAATAGTTTAAGAAATTTATCTAGGCAAAGCGCTAATGCTGGTGGATCTGGGGATTATACTAATTTTGTTAGATTTGGAGCTAATAATTATATAGCTTACTGCGAGTTTCCACCTGAAAGCAATGAAAATATAAATAGTTCTAATATAAAATTTAAAGTAATAGTTTCTGGAACTTTTCTTAACTTTTCAAAAACTCATCCTATATTAGGTGTTAACTTAATTGAAAATTTACTTTTTTGGACTGATAATAGAAATCAACCTAGAAAAATTAATGTAGAAACAGCTATAGCAAATCCACTTACATATTATACTCATGAAGATCATATTTCTGTAGCTAAGTATGCGCCGTATAATTCTATATCTTTTTTAGATAACGTAAATGGAGCAATTAAATCTACTTTAAAAAATGAAGTAGACGAATGGCTTCCGCCTTTTTTTGGAGCTCCAGGTCAAGTTTTAAATCAAGCTCATGATGTTTTAGTATTTAACTCTAGTTCTTCTTATACCGATATAGCTGCTCACTTAGGATCAGGAGTTCCATCTGTAGACATCAGAGTAAGAAACATGAATGACGAAGAAAATGTTTACGCTTTAGTTCAAAACATAGACACGTCTCCAACTCCTGATAAAGTTTTTTTGAAAACAGTAGACGGCGTTACAGTTACTGACATACCAACTCAATTAGGCTGGGGTGATAGCGGAGTATATATGTTTCAAATAAAAAATCCAGACTATAGGTCAAGTTTTAATGGAGATAAAGACTTACTAAAAGAAAAGTTTGTAAGATTTAGTTATAGATTTAAATACGACGACGACGAATACTCTTTAACAGCTCCATTTACACAACACGCTTTTGTCCCTGAACAATATGGGTACTTTACCCAGTTAGATGACGAAAAAACTAAAGAATCAAGTATAGTTGATTTTATGGAAAATCAAATTACTACAGCTGGCTTAGTTATTGATTTACCATATTCTGTTACTGAAATAGAAGATAAATTAAAACTAAAAGAAATACAATTACTTTACAAAACATCTGACGAAGAAAATTTAAAAGTCATAGCTGATGTAAGTGTTAAAAACTTAAAATCTACTGTAGCTACTGTTAGTATTAAGCAAGCTGGCAGTAATTATACTGCTGGAACGTATAATAACGTTGTTCTAGATTCAAATGGAGCAGTTAAGGGAACTATAACTGTTAACGGCGCAGGTAGAGTTACTAGCGCTGTAATAACGTCTTCTAATAGCGATTACTCTATTGGTCAAGAATTTAATGTTCCAGCATTAGGAGGACCACCTACTGGCTCAGGCGCAATATTAACAGTCACAAGCTTGGGTTCTAAATATGTATATAATTATACATCTCAAAAGCCTACAAAAGTATTACCAGAAAAAGAAATAGTAAGAGTAAGCGATATAGTACCTATGAGAGCAGCTAGTCAAGAAGCAGTAGGAAATAGAATAATATACGGCAACTTTTTACAAAATAATAAAAGTTTAGAAAAATTAGATTATTCACTAGCGAAAGTAAACAAAGGAGATTCAACGTCTAATATTAATAAAGAATTTTTAAACCATACTTTAAAGCAGGGAAGATCTTATCAAGTAGGTGTTGTATTACAAGATAGATATGGAAGATCTTCAAATGTAATTATAAACGACGCTAGTAATTCTTCTACTAATTTAACATCGACAATATTTAGCAGCTACACTAATGGAGGCACAAACCCTTTAACTTGGCCAGGCAATTCGCTTCAGGTATCTTTTAATGAGCCTATACCTACTGAAAAGAAAGATGATTATAATGGTACTTGGATAGAAAATGAAAACCCTTTAGGCTGGTATACTTATAAAGTAGTTGTACAACAAAAAGAGCAAGATTATTACAATGTTTATACTCCAGGAGCTTTAACTGGCAATGTTATATATACAGGAGCTTATGACGAAGCAACTTCAACAGCAACTCCATTGACATATTCTGAAGATTCAAGCGTATCTCATATAGCTTTATTTAATGATAATATAAACAAAATACCAAGAGAACTTAAAGAAGTAGGACCTTCTGATGATATATATTCTTCTAGTACTGTACTATTTAATAGAGTTAAACAATTAAACTATTCAACAACTTCAGGATTTGCATTTGTTAATCAACAAAATTCTTCTCCTAAAAAAATAGAAGTAACCAATATAAAGCCGTTTATAGAAATGGGTGATTGGACAACTAAGAAAAATTTAAATTTACATTATTTAAATGCTACTTCTAACAATCATTCTCAGTATCCAGATCCTACTTATATATATCCAGGCCCTGAAGGAAATGTAGACCCATTATATTTAAATAATAATAAAAATCCTTTAGTAGCGACATTAAAAACTAAAAACAGATTAGGATTTAAAGGAGTTGACCAAGGTAGCGCAACTTTTAAATTTGCTAAAAATTTAATGGTTTTTGAAACTAAACCTTTTAAATCAGCTTTAGATATATATTATGAAACTTCTACATCTGGAAAAATACAAGAGTTAAATGAATCTATAGCTAACTCTATAACAGACTTTGACTCAAAAGCACCTAATGACACATCTGGTTTGATAACAGACGGGTTTTTAGAAACAGCTAATGTAGGAAGCACTGTTACTAACGTGTTTCAAATAATAAACTCTAATTCAACACCTGTTCAAGATATATCTGCTAATATAACTATAGAAGAAGTTAAAAATGGCAATGGTACTGTCGTGACTTCTCCTTTTAATATATCGCAAGTTTCAGCACCTTCAGCTCCTAGCACTCCAGCTACTTTTAAGCTTGTTGCTGCTACTAGAATTGTTTTTGACGCGGATTCTGATGTTGAAAATAGCTACACAATTAAATTTAGATTACATGTTGATGGTTTTCCAGATGTTTTAGTTGATAAAGTTGTTAAATTAACAAATATTCAGCCTAAAATATATAGGATTTCAAAAACAGTGTCTCAACAGACTTACCCTGGCATATATGGATCTTTAATAGAAAACACAGGCATACAACCATTTTTAAATACTAATGGTGTTCCAGCAAATTATTTAACTGATTTAGATGCTAATAATCCTCAACCTTTCAACCCTTCCGTGTCTTGGAGTGGTGAATATGCTATAAGTGTAGTAACAAGAAGCGGCGTGAATCTAAGCACTGACAGTGGTAATTTTAAGTTTCCTGTCGCCGATATAAGCCACACTAGCAACGGATATGATCCATTATCTCTTCCGTATAATGAAAATAATTTTAATAGATTTCCAGTTTCTTCAACGCCTAGACTTCAAGGTCTTACATATAGAATTAAATCAGCTATAAGATATGATGCTTATGCTTATTCATTTAACATTACATCAATTGGCGCTGCAATAACGCGTTATTTTTCAGTGGTTGATGCTCAAGATACAGCTGTTAATAAAGTTTCTAATTTTATTATAGATACAAATAGCAACACGGGTCAAGCTACTCTTTCTTTTACAATACCAGGAGGAGGCAAAATATCTAAAAGTGAGTTGCCAGACAATTACCCAGGTCAAAATCAATACAAAGGATCTTGGTTGTATGACGTTATTATAGACGTGTCAGACGCTTCTGGATCTACAGGCTTTTTAAGATCAAATGAGTACCATGTTCAATTTTTAATACAAAAATAATGGGTTTTAATTTAGAAGTAAAATACTATAATTCGTTTTGGTTAAAACAGGTTACTACTCCGCTAATATCTAACAATAGTAGTCTTATGCCTAGATACGTTAAGCTATTTCCTGGCATACCTTTTTTAGACAATACTAACGATAATTATCCTAACTTCCCTACAACATCTAGTAACACAGCACCTTACTCAAATGTTTATCCTCAAGCAAACGCTGAGTATAGTTTTTTAAACGGCTCTAATTGGATAATAGAAGAATCTAGAATAAGAGGTGGTTACAACAATACCCAAGTTGATTTAGGAGTTAGAGCTTATTTAAAAGAAGACTCAAACGATGTTAGACATAGAAATAACGCTTTGATATATTCAGGTGTTTTTAACTCAAGAACAAATATAAACAACACTAACATTTTTTCAGTAGCTGAAGATATAACAAAAGCAGTGGATCCTCACAATGGTTCTATACAATTGCTGTATGCTATGGATAATAATTTAACTATATTTCAAGAAAACAAAGTAAGCAATGCTTTAATAGATAAAGATGCTATTTACTCTGCTGAAGGGACAGGATCTGTAACATCGACTAATTTAGTTATAGGCCAAATAACTCCTTACGTTGGTGAGTATGGTATAAGTACAAACCCTGAAAGCTTTGCCAACTTTGGATATAGAAGATATTTTGCTGATAAGTATAGAAACTCTATAATGAGATTATCAAGAGATGGTTTAACTGAAATATCTGGATATGGAATGGCAGATCACTTTAGAGATGAATTGTCTAAGCTTTCAGATAGAAAAGTAATAACTACTACTTCTTTTCAATTACAATATGATCAAACAACAGGTGTGATAGTTCAAGGTCCACAAGACTCTAGATACCAAGCGTCTCCACCAGTTGCAATACCTACGCCTTTAGGCCCTTGGATTAGAGTAGTGCCAAAGGGATTAAACGATCTACAAGAACTAATAGTTGGTTCTCAAGTTCAATTAAATGACAATGTTAGCGGTGGTGGAGTATGGCAATCTGTCAATTCTTTTGTAACAGGTACTGGAACTATTGATATTAATGGAGTTTCTGTTAATGTTGTTTTTCTAGATAATGGACCTTTG
>Ga0233396_1000827_pt1 | contig 14101 bp, 10 predicted proteins | sample 32DmetaG_FD_183169 | JGI IMG/M metagenome (GOLD analysis project Ga0233396, IMG submission 183169) | Seawater microbial communities from Monterey Bay, California, United States - 32D | ecosystem: Environmental > Aquatic > Marine > Coastal | place: USA: California | collected 2016-10-19 | reverse complement strand
ATATATACTTGACATCTAGATAATAGTGCTGGTATGACTTCGAAGCTTGGATTTTCGGTAGTTGCTCCAATAAGGGTAACCCATCCTTTTTCTACGGCTCCTAATAATGAGTCTTGTTGAGATTTACTAAAACGGTGAATTTCATCTATAAATAATATGGGGTTTTTAGTTGTAAATAAACCACTGCCTTTTTTTACTTTATTTATGATGTCTCTGACATCCTTTACCCCAGAGCTAATAGCACTAAGGGTAAAAAAAGGGCGCTCAGATGTTGTTGCTATAATATTAGCCAATGTAGTTTTCCCAATGCCAGGAGGTCCCCAAAATATTATAGACGGAAGTATGCCTTTTTTAATTAGCGATGTTAAAATCCCTTGATCACCGATCAAATGGCGCTGACTGATATAGTCTTCAAGTGATTTGGGACGTATTCTTTCTGCCAAAGGTTCATTCATAAGTATAAAAATAGTAAAGATTTATGACAGAAGTTGTTAATTTAGTAAATGGATTTATTTTTGATAAGATTTATGTATGCAAAATAACAATGCTCTTAGTTATCATAAAAATGTACTCTATATTCCAGTAGTTGCTATCCTGGCCATATGGCTTATTTATTGGGTAGAAATTAGATTTGGGTATAATTTTAATTCTTATGGAATTCTCCCAAGAGAAATTAAAGGCCTTAGAGGTATTTTTTTATCTCCATTCATACATAGTGATGCTTCTCATCTCTCTAACAATTCTATGCCTTTATTTGTATTGCTAGCCTCATTATTTTATTTCTACAGACAAATTGCCCATAAGGTTCTTATTTATGGAACTCTTTTATCAGGTTTAATTTGTTGGACTATTGCTAGAGATTCACATCATATAGGAGCAAGTGGAACTATTTATTTGTTATTTAGTTTTATTTTTTTCAGTGGTATTATCAGAAAACATTATAGGCTCATAGCCATGTCTTTAGTTGTTATCTTTTTGTATGGAAGTATGATTTGGTTTATACTACCTACAGAAGATAGAATTTCTTGGGAAGGACATTTATCGGGGTTTGTCATTGGCCTATTATTTTCCATCTTATATAGAAAACAAGGAATTATAAAAGAGCAATATCAATTTTCAAAGTCTGAATTTGATTTATTATTTGATGAAAACGGCAATTTTTCTCCACCAAAGATAGAGGAGGAGTTCAATAAAGACTTAGAGTAGCTTATTAGATTTTATTTAAAAAGATTACGATAATCTTTGACGAATAGCTTCATATAATAAAGCACCACAAGCCACAGAAACATTTAATGAATCTATAGACCCTAATAAAGGAAGTTTTGCTTTATAATCTACAATTTTTAGAACAGACGGGTTAACTCCTCTGTGTTCAGATCCCATAACAATAGCAATAGGTTGTTTGAAATCTACTGCATACAGTAAGTCTTCTGTTTTTTCTGTAGCTGCAACAATTTTTATATCAGAGGCTTGTAATGTATAAATGGCATCTTTTATATGATTAACCCTACAGATAGGAAGTTTAAAAGCTGCACCAGCTGAGGTTTTAATAGTTTCTGCGTTAATTGGAGCACTACCTCCTTGCTGAATAATTATTCCGTTAACTCCAGTACATTCTGCAGTTCTTATAATAGCTCCAAAATTTCTTACATCAGAAATTTGATCTAGAAGTAAGAATAGCGGAGCATCTGTAGCCTCTAGACTAGTTTCGATTAATTTTTCTAAATCAGCAAATTCAATAGGTGAAATCTGAGCAACTGCTCCCTGATGGTTTTTATTTTTAGAAAGTCGATCTAGTTTTTCCACAGGAACAAAACTTGTAGTAATCTTTTCTTTTTTGATACGTGTTTCTAATTCAAAAAATAAATTTCCTCTAAGACCTTTCTGAAGGTATACTTTATTTATTGTTGATCCACTATCAATAGCCTCAATGATTGCTCTTAATCCAAAAATTGTTGTGTTTTCCATAGATGATGTAAAGGTATTATAATTATGACTTTTTATTCAGTGCAACCCATCATTATTTTATTAATCGATATAAAAAAACCTTCCAAAAATTAATTTGGAAGGTTTTAGATTTTATATTAAATCTTATCTTACTAAGATTAAATGAAATCGTGTCTTATAAACAATTTAGAATTGTTAAAGATCCTGGTGATGGGTTAGATGCCGATAGTAATAAAGAACCATCTGGAGCATAAATTTGGAAAGAAACCTCACCTGGGTAAGAATCTCCTGTGTATTCCCAAGCAAACCCTTCAGTTCCAGCAGGAACATTTAAAGTTTCTGTAGAATCAGTCCAACCACAACATGCTGGTCCTCCTGAATAAGAACTTAACATATCAATGTAAACTACTTCAGCATTTCTTGGTCCACCATCAAAAGTAACTTTTATTCCGTCACCTTGCCATCCATCTCCATAAGAATCTTGCATATCAACTACGTAATCTCCTGGTTTTGGAGTACATAATATAGCTGAAGTGTAAAAGAATGGAGAAGAGAAGTAAGAACCTTGTAAACTTCCACTAGCTGATGCAGCAGAAAATTCTCTACCATCAGTTAATTTTAGTGATAGACGTATACCAAATACATCACCTACACCATAATTAGTTCCAAGACCTAAAGCTGTTAGAGCTTCACCTAGAGTTACTGAAATTTCAGTAACAGGTAATCCTTTATCACCAATAGTGAAAGCACTAGCTGGTATAGTTTTTACCATAGCTTCTCCAGATGCTTGTCCACCTGAAACATATACGTCTACTTCAGATAATAAAGCTCCATACTCTTCGTCTTGTTCTTCAACAACAACTGAAAAAGCTGAGTTTAAATCTGATAAGTTATAACTTCCTGAAGTTATCTCTAACTTTCTAAGTACAGCACCGTATTCAACACCGGCAAAGACTTGATCAATAGATTTATCATCACTCTCACAACTGCTTATTACAATAACAGAAAGTAGTAATAAAACTATCTTATTTATTTGTTTTTTCATCTTTTATTATTTTTTAGTTATTAATTAGCAGCTGGAAATCCAGGTGATGCTCCACCATTATCCCAAAATACTGGATCTGTTACACCACTTTTTTGGCTAATATTAGAATTATTATTCGCATGGTCAGCTGGGTAATAGAATGAACGGATAAATCCTCCTGGGTTTGGCTCAATATTTGGCTGTAACGTAGTTGGGAATCCAGTTCTTCTATAGAAGTTATAAGCTCCTAATCCGTTTCCGTATTGAGCTACAAAACTTTGCATTCCTAATACATCCATTACATTGTCTGCAGCATCCCATTCAGCATCAACTCTTGCATAGAAACTATTTACTACAAAAGATAAACCTCCAAAGTAGATATCCATAATTGCATCAAATCTCTCTGTTCTTGGGTAAAAGTTTAATACTTTATCCATAGACTTTGCCATACCTGCAAACATTGAATTTTTAGCAGCAGTTGGGTCACCACTTACTAGTTCTGCTTCAGCAATCAAAAAGTCTTGCCAAGATGCTAATAAGATTGGAGTAATACCATTACCACCGTTACCATCACCATTTTGTTGACCACCGTAAGACCAGTCATCTAATTTACCACCAGCAGGATATACACCAGCCAATGTTCTTAAGAATCCATCTGGTGGAATACCATTGTCATTTCCATGATCTCTACCCCACCATCCTTGTGGGTTTGCACAGAATACATACCCAGCATAGTGCGCAGGAGCATTTTGTAATCCACATTCTAATACTTCTTCATTAGCAGGTGCTCCAGCAATACCTGGAGTTGGGTTAGTTTGTCTGTGGTAGTAGAACATGATACGTGGGTCAGCAATAAAAACACCACCACCAATGTCATATCCTCCATCAAATCCACCTCTCATATAGTCCATTAAAGAGTTAGACATATAAGATCCACCTCCAGTAGCAGTATAGTTACTTCTATATCTTGGATGACGTGAATCAGGCTGAATTGCTTCTGTTCCCCATCTGAATTGGAAATCATCAGCATTAGTAGAAATGTAATTTCCAGATGCAACAATAGCATTAAAATTAGCTAATGCAGATCCATCAACATTTCTTGTATTCATGTATGCATTCATTTTTAATGTATTTGCTGCTTTTGTCCATTTAGACCAGTCTCCATTATAAAATGGATCTATTGTACCACCTACCCATGTAGGATCTCCAAGAGCATCACTATTAAAGTTAGCGATTGCTGAATCTAAAAGACCTAACGCAACTGCATAAACACTCTCTCCAGAATCAGACATCGGATTTAAGTTAGCAGCTCCCTGAAATGCTTCAGTGTAAGGAATATCTCCAAAGAAATCTACTAATGTCATTAAGATGTGAGCTTCGATAAACTGACCAATACCTTTATGGTGAGTTAAACCAGCTTCATCAGCTAAAATATTCATTTCTCTAATATCCTGCATGATTGTTTGATATGCAGAACTCCATCTTCCATTAAAACTACCTGGTTGATATGCATTTGCATAATCTCTACCATTCATGTAATCTATTCTGGTAACAGCTCCAGCAGTATTTCCAAAACTTTCTATCAAATATGCATATGATAATTGAATAGAGTTCAGATAGAAATCTGGATCAGCTTGTTCTGGTGCTAGAGCGTTTGGATTTTGTGTCAAATCCAGCTCTGTTGTCTCACACGAAGCAAAGAATAATCCTCCGCATAGAACCAACATTTTAATTAAATTGTTTATTTTTCTCATAATATAAATTATTTTTTTGTTAGAATGAAGCTTTCACAGAAAGTCCATATCTTCTTGAACTAGGTCCGTTTAAATATTCAAAACCTCTACCATTACCAACACCTAATCCAGCTACGTTAGGATCAAAATTAGTGTTATCAGGTATATTTGGTGTATGGAACCATAAGTTGTTAGCTGAAAAAGTAACACTTAAAGATCCGAATGGAGTCTTCTCTAACATAGTATTAGGAAGAGAATACCCTAATGAAAGTTCTTGTAATCTAAATACAGTTGCATCATAAACTCCTAATTCATCTGCTCCGTATAATACGTTAGAGAAATAGTATGTTGAGTTATTGATTTGAGTTGTATTTGTTTCTCCTGCTGGATTAACACCTGGTAGTATAAAAGAGTTAGCTCTATCTACACCAGCTTGGCTTACAACCCCTCTACCTAATAAGGTTTGAACAGTTTGAGAATACATATCACCTCCTTGAGTCCAGTTAAATAAGAAACCTAAAGAGAAGTTCTTGTAATTTATAGTGTTACCCATGTTTAAAACAAAATCAGGGTTTGCATCTCCAATTACGTTATTGTAGTCACTACCTTCAGAAAAATCAAAAGCATTATCGATTACATAACTACCAGCTCCGTTAACTCTAAAGTTACCATTTGCATCTGTTGCAACAGCACTACCAATCATAGTTCCTAAAGAGAATCCTTCAACTGCAGCGTTACCTCTGTTTGTAAAACCTGCAAAAACAACAAGATCTGTATCTGCTCCTAAATCAGTAACAATTGCTTCACTAGAAGAATAGTTAAAGTTTGTTGACCAGTTAAATCCGTTACCTTCGTTTCTAATCCAATCTAAAGTTACATCTAATTCAATACCATCAGCTACAATTTCTCCAATATTTGTTAGAGTACTATCATATCCAGTTGCTGGATCTAATGGTCTGTCTACAACTAAGTTGTTAGTTGTTCTCTGATATATAGAGAAATCAACGCTTATTCTATTGTCTAAGAAACTACCTTCTAAACCAAATTCTACTTCCTCTAAAGTTTCAGGCTTTAAATCTGGATTTCCTAAGAAAGAACTTGTAGAGTTTGTTACAACATCTACACCCTCATCTGTATTAAATGCTTGTGTGTTTAAGCTTAATGTAGTTGCTACTGGATATCCTGAACGGAAGTTTGCAGAAGTTCCTACACCAGCTCTTAGCTTTAAGAAGTTTATAAATTCACTTTCTTGAATGGCTTCGATAGCCTTAGAAGGAAGGAATGAAATACTTGCAGAAGGATAAGTAATTGATCTGTTTTCTTGAGTTAAGTTAGAAACCCAATCTGTACGAGAGGCTAACGTTAAGAAAGCAGTTTGTTTATATCCTAAATCAGCTTGAGCATATGCTCCCATAATGTTTCTTCTTTGAGAAACTTGGATTTCATCTTGCACACCAAAGTTAAAGTGTCTTAACACTCCAAATACTTGTTGTCCTGTACTTGAAACACCACTTCTGTCATATACATCACTTCTTGTTTCCATACCCACTGTAAAGTTAAGGTCAAAACTATCAGAAAGATCATAATTACCTGCTACAGATACTTTGTGGTTGTTAATAGTATTTGTGTTGTTCCAAGTTGAATATTGTCCAGATTGGTTAGCAACACTACCTGTTTTACCACCTTTGTTAGAAAAGTTAGAATTGTTTTCACTATAGGTGTCAAAACCAAATTGATACATTAAGTTAATGTTGTCATTTAATGCATAAGTAAGCGCAGCATTACCAAATACTCTATTTGTTAACTGAGTAGTACCTGCATTTTCAACAGTCCATAAAGGGTGTTGAATACTATTGTTTTGTCTGTAGTAAACAGAACTACCATCTACTGGGTTCTGAAAAGGAAGACCCATTAAATCAACACTTCTTGGAGTATAGAATAAGTTTCCAAAGATAGATGCATCATTACCACCTACATTACTACCGTAACTTGCAGCTACTGGAGGTGATTTAAAGTTTGTTCTTGCATAGTTCATTGTTCCACTAACAGTAAACTTGTTTGATAATTTTGCATTACCACCAATACTTAAAGTATTTCTTCCTACAGAGTTTCCAGGAGTAAATCCTTCATCATCTAAACTACCATAGTTAATGTTGTAACTCATCTTACCATCGTCTGAAGAAGATCGAATGTTGATGTTATTACTTCTTACAACACCTGTTCTAAAGAAATCTCCAACTGAATTATAAGGTCTCCAATCATATCTTGCTCCAGCAAATTCTGGAAAAGCTTGAGGAATACCTGTAGCAGTTGAAGCTGTAGAGTAAGGGTGTTCTAACGTTCCGTTAGCATCGAAAGCACTACTGCTTCCCCATCCTCCAGGACCGTCTCTTTCAAATTTTGGTCCCCAGTTACTGAAGAACCAACCGAATGCTTGATCAAAACCACCACCATATTCGTTTTGGTAGTCAGCTAAAGAAGCTATTTCGTTAAAGAATACTGAAGAACTTACAGTAATTTCTTGTTTTGATGCACTACGTCCAGAAGAACCACTTTTTGTAGTTATTAAAATAACTCCATTACGTCCTTGTGTTCCGTAAAGTGTAGCAGCTGCTAAACCTTTTAATACATTCACACTCTCAATGTTGTTTGGATCAATATCTAGAAAACGACTAGAACCATTGTTACCATCAACAAAATTTCCTTGGCTATTTGTATCACTACTGAAAGGAACTCCATCTACAACAAATAATGGTTGGTTAGAACCACTAAAAGAACTCATACCTCTAATAAGAATACTTGTTCCTGAACCAGATACACCACTTTGAGCTTGAATGTTTACCCCAGAAGCTTTACCAGATAAAATTCTTCCGATATCACCTTCAGAACGTTGTTCTAATTGTTCAGATTTAACTTCACTTACAGCATAACCTAATGCCTTCTTTTCTCTTTTAATACCTTGTGCAGTAACGATGATTTCATCTAAAACCTCACCACCTTCTTCAAGAGTTACATCGATAACGTTGGCAGAACCAACAGTTTTTTCGACTGTCTTGTACCCTAGGTAATTAAAAACTAAAACGTCACCTGATGTAGCTTTGATGGAATATTTACCATCAAAATCAGTTTCAGCTCCCGTACTAGTACCTTTAATAATAACACTTACACCTGGTAAACTTCCAGTGTTGTCAGATACTGTACCAGAGACAGTTTTTTCTTGTGCAAATGATACCTGCACAATTAACGCCAATAATAGCGTCAAAACTCCTTTGAACTTTGTCTTCATATTTTATAATTTGAATTAATTAGCCCAAATATCTTGTTTTTTTTTTAAAAAGCAATGGTTTATGTTAAAAAAAACTTAACTAATATGCAGAATTACCTCATTAATCATAAAAAATCTTAAAAATAAGTGGTCCATCTTACAATTAATTTTGATTTATTAAGTTTTATCTGATTATTTGAGTTATTGCCAATTACGTAGCCTAAGTTAACGAAGTTGTTATTTAATTTAAACCGATATCCACCTCCAATTCCATAGATGTCATTTAATTCATCAGTTATTGAATTTTTAAAAAATCCAATATCAGTGATTGTGTATAAATAAGAGGTAGCTGAAGTAAGGTATCTAAATTCTAGGTTTGTGAAGGCGTAAGCATTTGTGAAAATACTTTGTTCGTTTACACCTCTGATGCTATTAGCTCCTCCTATTCTGTAGAGTTCATTAATTAGGTAATTACTTGAATTCAACAATTTAGATTCTGTCCTTATATTAATGTAGCTTCTTTTACTTGTTAGTATATTTAATGATGTGAGGATCTCCAATTGAAATTGAGTTTCCTCTGTAAGTTCATTTCTTCTCTTTCCTAAGAGACTTTTTAGCGCTAGGGTATAATTGTTTTTATAAAAATCATTATCAGCTATGCCTTTTAACTGATAACCAATACCAACAAAATAATTTGAATAAGAGTCAAGATTATTTTCTGAGGTGTTTATAAGGTCATTTGATTTTTCATTGGAATACAATATAGCTGCTTTTGAGCGCGTGCTTAATTCATATTGGGTTTCTATGTTAAAACTTGTGTTTAAAAATGTAGAATCTTGCCGATATAAATTAAAACCCATTGTTAAAGAAAGAGGAGTATTAAATAAGTAGGGAATCTCACTATTAATTTTAAACTCTGATTTTTCTTGAGCTACCTTATTCCAGAATAATTCAAATTTTTCTCCTGTATTTAAAATGTTATTTAATTTTAAATCAAGATTTCCGTTAAGTAATAAGCCTTCCTCATTTTCTTTTGATGCAAAATTAATGATACCATCAAAACTACTCGTCTCTAATTTATCAATAAACAAATAGAGGTGAGTTGAGTCTTTTTTAAATAACACCTCTGGTTCTTTTTTTTCTCTAACAAAATCTAAGCTTTTTGTAAGTTTAGAAAACGCTTTCATTTTCTTTTTTGAAAAAACAGTTGGTTTTTCAATTTTGAAAAATTGTTTTATAAATTTTTCAGGAAATTCTTCATATCCTTTCACAACTACCTTATCAATAGTTCTCTTAGGAGATTCAATTATTTTTAGGTTTAGAATTAAGGTGTCTTTTACAAATGTTGGTTGGGTATATGTAATTTCTGAAAATGAATTTCCTCTAGTATCTAAATTTGTTAAAAGCAGATTTGTAAAGTTTTCAAATTCTTTGGTTTTAATTCGAATAGTATCACTCATTTCTCCCACGGTCTTCGTTTTGAATTCTTGTGGAAGAATTAACATGAGGTTATCTGTTTTTTTTCCTAGATTAAACACAGCCTCATAGGTTTTGTTATTCACGAGAACTGTATCTATTGTTGCTATGAAAAATCCTTCTTTTTTTAAGCTTGTATGAATGGTAGATATTTCTTTGTAAACAGCTGTTTCTCGACTATGATTTTTATTGAATATAATATCATTTAAAACAGGGGTATGAATTGGGTCTGAAGCTGTAATTTTTAACTCAAGATTTTGCCCAACAATTCCAAAAGAAAAACAGCTAAAAAAAAGTATATATATATAAGGTATAGTTTTTTTACTCAAAATGTAACTTAATTCGTTCAAATGTAGTCCAAAATTTAAAAACATTATCAGTTTAAATGCAGGCATAAAAAAATTACTTGATCGGATTTGAATAGATAGAAATTAATTGTACATTTGCGCACTCTTAAAAAAGAGAGAAATTTTAGTACAAACGAAAAATAGTAACAATTTAGTATGCCAACTATTCAACAATTAGTTCGTAAAGGAAGAACCAAAATAACTAAGAAGAGTAAATCGGCTGCTTTGTCGTCTTGTCCTCAAAGACGTGGAGTATGTACACGTGTTTATACTACAACGCCAAAAAAACCTAATTCTGCAATGCGTAAAGTTGCCAGAGTTAGATTAACAAATGGTAATGAGATAAACGCATACATCCCAGGTGAAGGACACAACTTACAAGAGCACTCGATAGTATTAGTTAGAGGTGGAAGGGTAAAAGATTTGCCAGGAGTAAAGTATCACGTTGTTCGTGGAGCTTTAGATACAGCGGGAGTTGAGGGAAGAACTCAACGAAGATCAAAGTATGGTGCAAAACGCCCAAAAAAGTAATTTAGTAACTTTTTTAATGTAAAGACATGAGAAAAAGAGCAGCAAAAAAAAGAGTCTTACTACCAGATCCAAAATTTAATGATCAGTTAGTAACACGTTTTGTAAACAACTTAATGTGGGCCGGAAAAAAATCGGTAGCATTTAAAGTATTCTATGATGCTATTGCAATCGTAGAAGAAAAGAAAGAAGACGATGAAAAAACAGCATTAGAAGTCTGGAAAGACGCTTTATCTAATGTAATGCCTCAAGTAGAAGTTCGTTCTAGACGAGTAGGTGGGGCTACTTTTCAAATACCAATGCAAATTAGACCAGATCGTAAAGTGTCTATGGCTATAAAATGGATGATTTTGTATACTCGTAAGAGAAACGAAAAAACTATGGCACAGCGTTTGGCAGCAGAAATCTTAGCAGCAGCTAAAGAAGAAGGAGCAGCCGTAAAAAAACGTGTGGATACTCATAAAATGGCTGAAGCCAACAAAGCATTCTCTCACTTTAGATTTTAATAGAAATGGCTAGAGATTTAAAATACACTAGAAATATTGGTATTGCAGCACATATTGATGCTGGAAAAACTACAACTACAGAACGTGTGTTGTACTACACAGGAGTTTCTCACAAAATTGGAGAAGTTCATGATGGAGCAGCAACTATGGACTGGATGGAACAAGAACAAGAAAGAGGAATTACAATTACTTCTGCAGCAACTACTTGTACGTGGGACTTTCCTATAGAGAATGGAGAAAAAACTCCTGATACTAAGGGGTATCATTTTAATATTATTGATACTCCAGGTCACGTAGATTTTACTGTTGAAGTAAATAGATCACTTAGAGTTCTAGACGGATTAGTATTTTTGTTTAGTGCTGTTGATGGTGTTGAACCTCAATCGGAAACAAACTGGAGATTAGCTGATAATTACAAGGTGCCTAGAATTGGTTTTGTAAACAAAATGGATCGCCAAGGTTCAGACTTTTTAGGAGTTTGTCAACAAGTAAAAGATATGTTAAAATCAAATGCAGTGCCAATTGTTTTAAACATTGGTGATGAAGATGATTTTAAAGGAATTATAGATTTAGTAAAAAACCGTGCTATTGTATGGCACGATCATACTCAAGGAGCAACTTTCGATATTGTTGAAATTCCTGAGGATATGAAAGAAGAAGCTCGTAAATATCGTGCACTCTTAATAGAAGAAGTTGCAAGTTATGATGAGAACCTTCTAGAAAAATTTATGGAAGATGAAGAGTCTATTACAGAAGAAGAAGTGCATGCAGCACTGAGATCTGCCGTAATGGATATGGCTATCATTCCAATGATTTGTGGATCTGCATTTAAAAATAAAGGGGTTCAGTTTCTTTTAGACGCTGTATGTCGTTATTTACCTTCACCTACAGATAAAGAAGGTATTGCAGGGGTAAATCCAGACACAAACCAAGAAGAAATTCGTAAGCCAGATGTTAAGGAGCCATTTGCTGCCTTAGCATTTAAAATTGCTACAGATCCATTTGTGGGTCGTTTAGCATTCTTTAGAGCGTATTCAGGTAGATTAGATGCCGGTTCTTATGTGTTAAACAACAGATCAGGTAAAAAAGAACGTATTTCACGTATCTATCAAATGCATGCCAATAAGCAGAATGCTATCGAATATATCGAGGCAGGTGATATTGGAGCAGCTGTAGGTTTCAAATCTATCAAAACTGGAGATACGCTTACTGCTGAAAAGCATCCTATAGTATTAGAATCTATGGACTTTCCAGATCCAGTAATCGGTATCGCTGTTGAACCAAAAACAAAAGCAGACGTAGATAAGTTAGGTATTGGTCTTGGTAAATTAGCTGAAGAAGATCCTACATTTACAGTACGTTCTGATGAAGCTTCAGGGCAAACGATTATCTCTGGAATGGGAGAGCTACACTTAGATGTAATTGTAGATCGTTTAAAGCGTGAATTTAAAGTTGAGGTAAACCAAGGTCAACCTCAAGTAGAATATAAAGAAGCTATTACTGCTTCTGCAGATCACAGAGAAGTGTATAAAAAACAATCTGGTGGTCGTGGAAAGTTTGCAGATATTGTATTTACAATGGAGCCTGCAGACGAAGGATTCCAAGGATTGCAATTTGAATCTATTATTAAAGGGGGTAATGTACCAAGAGAATTTGTACCCTCAGTAGAGAAAGGATTCAAAGAAGCAATGAAGAACGGTCCTTTAGCAGGTTATGAGATGGATTCTATGAAAGTAACCCTTAAAGACGGTTCTTTCCATGCAGTAGATTCAGATCAATTATCTTTTGAATTAGCGGCAAAACTAGGATATAAAGCAGCAGCAAAATCTGCTAAAGCTAAAATCATGGAGCCTCTAATGAAGTTAGAAGTATTAACTCCTGAAGAAAACATGGGTGATATTGTAGGAGATTTAAACAGAAGAAGAGGTCAGGTTAACGATATGAGTGACCGAGCTGGATCTAAAGTTGTTAAGGCTTTAGTACCCTTATCTGAAATGTTTGGATATGTAACTGCATTAAGAACTATGTCTTCTGGTAGAGCAACGTCTACCATGGAATTTTCTCACTATGCAGAAACTCCTTCTAACGTTTCTGAGGAAGTAATCGCTAAAGCAAAAGGATAATCTACTAAAAATAAAAACGATGAGTCAAAAAATTAGAATAAAATTAAAGTCTTACGATTACAATTTAGTAGATAAATCTGCTGAAAAAATTGTAAAGACTGTAAAGAGTACTGGAGCCGTAGTTAATGGTCCAATACCTTTACCAACAAATAAGAAAATTTTCACGGTTTTACGTTCACCTCACGTGAATAAAAAATCTAGAGAACAATTTCAATTGTCTGCATACAAACGTTTGTTAGACATCTATAGTTCTTCTTCAAAAACTATTGATGCGCTTATGAAGCTTGAATTACCAAGTGGAGTAGAAGTTGAAATTAAAGTATAAGTATTTGTAAATTTATAGTGTAAGCACTTTTAGTCTTACAACTCAATTTTACACTACACAACTATAAAGACAATGCCTTTAAGGCATTGTCTTTTTTTATGAATATAATCTATTTCTTTTCATACTTAAGATTGCTACATAAATTGTACGAGAAAAAAACTTTATCTCATTTATTTTTTTTATTTATATTTGTAGTAATATTTACCCCTTATAAAAATGAAAACCCCTTTCCGAAATTTTCAGAACTTTTCTAGTTCGCTACTGGTATTGGTAGTTTTTGGTTTTCTATGCACTTTAAAGTTATCTGCGCAGTTTGTAGTAAAGAAAGATTTTATACTTACCCTAAATAATGATGTATATACCCTAGAGCAAGAGAATACTTTTCAAAGTGATCTTTTAGGAGAAGGTACACTTCATTTTATTGGGGGTTCACAACGGGTATCTACTTGTCTTAACACAAGTTTAAGTAATGTATCCATTCATGATGCCTCTCAACTCGAGATAAAAAATAAACTGAACATTATAGGAGATCTTAAAATTATTTCAGAGACCTTGGTGTTACGCCATCCTCTGTTGATGCAGGGAAGTATTCGTCTTCTCAATGCTGCTTCAATTCAAAATGCATACCTAATTACCTATCTGTTTACAGAACAGATAGAACACAATAAAGGGACATGGGTGCAAAATATCCAGATTCCTGCTTTTTTTAGGCTTGAGACTCATAGTCTAGTAAAGCACACTACAGCGAGTTTACTTTACAAAAAAGCACCGCTGTATGTAGCAGTTAATTATCTATTTGACACGGAGCCACCCTTGTCTCCACCCCC
>Ga0233396_1000826_pt1 | contig 14106 bp, 11 predicted proteins | sample 32DmetaG_FD_183169 | JGI IMG/M metagenome (GOLD analysis project Ga0233396, IMG submission 183169) | Seawater microbial communities from Monterey Bay, California, United States - 32D | ecosystem: Environmental > Aquatic > Marine > Coastal | place: USA: California | collected 2016-10-19 | reverse complement strand
CAAATCCTTTCACAGATCTAGCAGAGCCAGTAATGATATCTCCTTGTCCACACAAAACAATGGTTGGTTTATAATATGTTTCAATAATTCTAGATGCCACAATGCCTACTACACCTTTGTGCCAACTATCAGAAAAAACTAAATTGGTAAATCTATCTTTAGGCTGCACTTCTAAATCTTTTAAAGCTTGTTGAGTTATTAACTCGTCTAATTTTCTGCGTTCTTCATTAACATTTTCTATTTTATTTAACACTTGAACTGAATCTTGAGAATCGGATATCAAATATTTTGCAGCCAACAATGCAGTATCTAATCTTCCTGCAGCATTTATTCTTGGGGCAATTTTAAAAATCAAATCCCCAAGATTAATTTCGTTCAACTTATTAAGTTTTGAAAAAAGTAATAAGAATGGTGCAATTGGATTTTTATTTATTTCTGAAAGCCCCAAATAAGTAATTAGCCTATTTTCATTAATTAATGGAACTACGTCTGCAGCAGATGCAACGGCTGCTAACTGAAGATAGGGGCTAAAGTCAAGTTTTAAATCAAACTTATGTACATAGCTCTGAATAAGCTTTAAACCTACGGCGCAACCACAAAGCTCTTTAAATGGATAAGCACAATTATTTTGCTTAGGATTTAATATTGAAAATGCATTTGGAATTGTTTCTGTAGGGTTGTGGTGGTCACAAATAATTAAATCTATATTATTATTTTTATATGCTTCTGCAGCAAGAAAATCTTTAATTCCACAATCCAAAGCAATTACTAAATCAATTTTATTTTCTTTGGACCACTCTACACTTTTTAATGAGATGCCATAACCTTCAGTTTCTCGATGAGGTTGGTAATATAAAACTTTGGCTTTAAGATGTTTTAAAAAACGAACCATCATAGCTACTGAACATGTTCCATCTACATCATAGTCACCATAAATAAGAATAGTTTGGTTATTAGAAATAGCTTTATTCAGTCTTTCTACTGAGAGATCCATTCCCTTCATTAAAAACCCATCTTGAAATTGTGTATCATTGGGTCTAAAATAATTTTGCGCTGAATCAAAATCATAAATTCCTCTTGCAACTAAAATTTCTGAAACAACCTTAGAGACATTAAGTTCTTTGGCTAAACGGAGACTTATTGATTGGTCAACTTCTTTTTTTTTCCACTTATATTTTCTAGTCTGCATTTCTAATAGTTATTTTTAGTATAAATATATGTTTTGACAACATACTCTTGCTACGTTCTATTAAATTACAATGAAAATAACTAACAAAATACATTGAGAACTTTATTTGTGGTATTATTGAAATAAATATGGATATAATCGATTACTACAAGTGGAGATATGCTACTAAAATATTTGATCCCAATAAGAAAATTCCAATTTCTGAAATAGAAATAATTAAAGAGTCTATTCGTCTAGCTCCAACTTCTTATGGATTACAATTATTTAAAGTAATTATCATCGAAAATCAGCTTAAAAAAGAGGCATTAAGAAAATTTTCTTACAACCAGTCTCAAGTTTCTGATGCTTCCCATCTTTTTATATTTTGTAATTCTACTAAAGTATTTGAAAAAGACATTGACTCATACATAGAGAATAAATCATTAAGTCAAAAAATACCAGTTGAAAAGAACAAAGGATACGGTGACTTTTTAAAAAAGACCTTACTTAATAAAAGTTCTAATGAAATATCTGAATGGACCAAAAATCAGCTTTATATCGCTTTGACACATTTAATGACTGCATGTGCTTCTCTAAAAATAGATTCTTGTCCTATCGAGGGATTCGACTCTTCAAAATACAATGATTTTCTTGACATTAATAAAAAAAGCTTAAGTGCTGGAGTAGTTGCTGCAATTGGATACAGATCTGAATCTGATAATTCTCAATATGATAAAAAAGTCAGAAAGGCTACCAAAGACATATTTGAAGTTGACTAAATGGACTTTTCAAAAAAAATCAATCAGATTTTCATACTTTGTATTTTAGGGTTAATATGGGGAAGTTCATTTATTTTAATGAAAAAAGCCTTAACTACTTACACCCCCATAGAAATAACACTTTACAGAATATTTGTCGTATTTCTTGTTTTCTTTCCTCTTGGAATTAAAAGTTTTCTCAAAATTCAAAAGAAAACTGGTTATATTCTTCTATTATCTGCAATTATAGGAAGTGTAATACCCTATTTTTTATTTATTAAAGCACAAACCAAAATAGATAGTTCTTTAAATGGAATATTAAATTCTATTACTCCTCTTTTCACTCTTTTATTTGGGGTGATACTATTCAAACAAAAAACAAATTTTAGAGCAGTGATTGGAGTTGTAGTGGGGTTAATTGGAGCAACTAGTTTAATATTTTTAAGCACAGGTGGCAATATTTTCTCTAGTTCTATTTTATATGCTTTATTTCCAGTTTTAGGATCTGCTTGCTATGCCTTAAACATAAATATTATTAAAACTTATCTTCAAGATATTCCAGCACTAAAAATTACAAGTTGGTCTTTTATATTCATTGGCCCAATAGCTGGGGTGTTACTTTTTTTTGAGACAGATTTTACAAATAATTTGACAAATAACGATCCAAATTATTTGAATTTTATTTGTATAAATATTTTAGGAATATTAGGAAGTGGATTGGCTTTTTGGGTTTTTAACTTATTAATCAAAGAAACATCATCTGTATTTGCATCTTCAGTAACTTACTTAATTCCAATAGTAGCCATATTTTGGGGCGTTATTGATGGAGAAGTCTTTGGAATAGTTCAATTTTATTTATGTCTGGTAATTTTTTGTGGAATTTATTTAATAAAATCTAAAAATTAACTATAGTTTATTTACTAATTGCGTAACTAATTTTAGTAATTCATTTGATTTATTTTGTGGTAAAGTAACAGATTTATCTAGAGGATCATGATAGGCTTTAATTCCTCCCATTGTATAAATAAAAATTGCAGGAACATTTATTTTTGAAAACCAATAGTGATCTGAATTTGGAGCCTGTCCTCTAAGTTTAATTTTGGAAAATAAATCATGTTTTTCATTAATTTTTCCTATAATTTGAGCTACTTTTTCTTGTTCAAATGCATTTACAATTGCTATACCCTCTTCTCCTGTTCCTACAATATCTAGATTCAGCAACAACTTTATATTTTCTAATTCTATTAAGGGATTTTCAGTGAAATATTTTGACCCAAGAAGACCTAACTCTTCTGCTCCAAAACAAATAAAAATAATATTATATTTTGGTTTATTCTTTATGAAAAAGGATGCCAAATTTAATAATAAACTTACTCCACTAGCATTATCATTAGCTCCTGGAAATATTACATTTCCCATCATACCTAAATGGTCGTAGTGTGCTGAGATAATTATGTCCTTTTTTTTTCTTCCCTTTATTTTGCCAATAACATTTTGTGTTTCTAGTGACGTAATAAAATAATTTTTAACATCAATTTCAACAATTTTAATCTCCTCTTTTATTATCTCAGGTCTTAGTTTTATGATTGCATTGGAAAGTGTATACTGGGATACTGACCATTGGAGCTTTTCAGAACCTATCCATAAAATTGGATATTTCTTATTTAAGATTTTTTTTATCTCATTATAAATTAAAAGAGAATCTTTATTTCCTACGTTGGATACATCGATTAATAAACATAAATCCTCATTTTTTTTATTTAATGAAAATGATTTCCAATTGCTTAAATTTATTTCTAAAACCTCAAAAATTCCTTGACATGATACAGAACCAGGTTCAATTAAATAATCTACTCCTGCAATTAAACTATCATCGTTAATTTTTAATTTAATTTCTGTTGGAAAAGTATTTACATTCGTTTTGAAATGTTGTAAATACCCACTACTAGTTATGCTATCTAGACCAATTCTTTGAAATTCATTAGAAATAAATTTCGCCGCTTTTAAATGTCCATTATCGACATATCCTCTACCCTTAAAATAATTGCTACTAAGTGTATCAACATAATTTTCATACCTAATCCAAGAACTGTTAGTTATCTGTGAAAAAAATGTCGTTACATATAAGGAAGTTAGTAATAATAAAAACTTATTCATTGATTTTGATATCTTCTTTCTACCAAATTAATTAATCTTTTTACTTGATTAGATTTTGGGTTCCAGTTGTATTTTTTAGACAATGTGTTTTTTAAAAAATCGCTTGCTTGGTCCATATTTTGAAATTCATTTAAATCCTTGATTGCAGTTGAACAAGCCTGACTATCTCCAGAAAATAAACTTTCTGTAATTAAGTACTTTTCATTAATACCTATTTCTTTGGTTAAATCAGAAATTGGTTGTTGGCCAAACTTATCGGCTAAAGATGTTTGTGGACTATCTGAATGAATTTCATTTACAGACTTAAAATCATTTGAAATATTTATATCTGCTTTTTCTGTTTTAGCTTCTTCCTCAACAATTACATCTATTAAATTAATTTGATTTTCCTCAACATCAGTTGACTCTACTTTATTCTTTGTTTCTGAACCCGATTCTTTCTTCGGTTCTTTTTCTAGAAGATACTGCAATATCGCAAGCCTTTCATGTAACTGTCTTGATGAATCCAAAAGAGAAAGAATATCTTCTGAGCTAAGAGCTCCACTATTTATTTTAAAGACTCCTTCTTTCAGCTCACTTGCTAAACTTTCTAAGGATTTAAAATTAAACTCTTCCATAATATTAAGATTTCAATGCAAAATTCAATATTTTTACATAATGTGAGAATGTCTTTATTTGAATGTTATCAACATAACATTTTGTTTAATTTATTCGTTCACAAACTATTAGGTCAAAAAATTGCAGATAAACAACTCATACACTCTTCGAGATATTTCTAAAATAACTGGGGGAAAATGCATAGGAAATATTGATTCACCCATTAGTAATGTTCATTACGATAGTAGAAGATTTGTTCAAGACAATGAACATGTTTTTTTGGCATTTAAAACAAATTTTAACGATGGGCATAACTACATTGACCAAGTTTATGAAAATGGGATAAAGCAATTTATAACTCACAAAACTCCTTTAAAAATAAAGAATGATGCGGGCTACTTGGTGGTAGAAAACACATTAATAGCACTTCAAAAATGGGCAAACTTCCACAGAAAAACTTTTGAAATTCCAGTACTTTCAATAACTGGAAGTTATGGAAAAACAGTTATAAAAGAGTGGATAAATTTTATTGCACAAGAAAAAATAAATATTCTGAGAAGTCCAAAAAGTTACAACTCACAATTTGGAGCAGCTCTAACCTTGCTTTCTTTAACCAAGTATCACGAATTAGCTATCATTGAAACAGGAATTTCAATGCCTGGTGAGATGGATTTAATGAAGCAAATGATTGAACCATCTCACGCGATATTGTCTAATATTGGGGAAGAGCATATTGAGAACTTTAATTCAATCGATGAACTACGAACTGAAAAAGAAAAGATTTTAAAAGGAACAATTCACACTTATTTTAAAAATAATGAATTTAATTTCAAAAGAAATATTGTTGAAAAAGGACAAGAAATAAAGTGTAAATACAACAATAAAAAAGAAGTATTATTCATTCAACAAAAAGATGAGAACTCTGCCAAAAATTTTATCTGTTGTCTTGGATTTTTAAATCAGATAAAATACGATTTAAAGGACATAAAAACCTTAAGTCCACATCTCCCAGAAATTGCTTTAAGATTTGAAAAAAAATCAGGAATTAGTAATTCAGTCATTATAAATGATTCCTACCAGAACAGTTTTCAGTCTCTTAAAATTTCTCTTGAAACCTTAAAATCTGAATGCGGGACATCAAGTACCATTTTAATTCTTTCCGATTTGAATGAAAAAACTCCCAATTATAAGGACCTTTCTAAATTAATAGAAAGCTACGAAATAACTCAGTTTATTGGGATTGGGGAAGAACTCTATAAAAACACTAAATTCTTTCCTGATAAATATTTAATTTTTAGAAACGAATCTGAATTTTTAAAACACTTCAGTAACATTATTTTCAAAGATCACTATATTTTAATTAAGGGAAAAAAAGTTGCCGATTTTCAAAAGATTTACTTGAAATTAGAACAGAAAAAACACAATACTGTTTTAGAAATAAATCTTTCTAGCCTAATTAAAAACTTAAATTATTACAGAAGTTTACTTGCTCCAAAAACAAAATTTCTTGTTATGATTAAAGCAGCTGGTTATGGAACTGGATTAATCGAATCTGCGAAAATATTAGAACAAAATCATATCGACTACATAGGAGTAGCCTATACAGATGAGGGTGTAGAACTAAGAGAAAATGGCATAAAGTCTCCAATTCTTGTAATGAATGTAGAACAAAAATCGATGGATAATTTAATAGAAAATAGATTAACACCTTCCATTTACGATTTAGGTCAATTGGACGAATTCACTAAGAAACTTATCTTAATGGGGATAAAAAATTATCCAATACACATAAAGTTAAATACAGGAATGAATAGGATGGGATTTGATTCTGTAGATATTAATAAATTATGTAGCTTCTTAATAAGCCAACCTGAAATTAAAGTAGAAGGTATTTTTAGTCACTTAGCTGCGAGTGATCAAAAAAAAGGCAAAAAACTAACTGAAAAACAATTTGATTTATTCAATAGTATGTCTTTAGAAATTGAATCTTTATTAGGAATTAAAACAATTAAACATATTCTAAATACTGCAGGAATTGAAAATTATCCAAATCAAAGTCTCCAAATGGTCAGACTAGGTATAGGTTTATATGGTGTTTCTAAAAGTAAAAAGCTTTCTAATGTAGCATCTTTAGTTTCTAGAATATCAAAAATAAGGACAGTAAATAAAGGGGATTATATTGGTTATGGCATAAATAATCAATCAGATAGAGAAATAAAAGTTGCAATTATTCCAATAGGATATGCAGATGGATTTTCTAGATCTTTAGGTAATGGCAAAGGAAGAGTTTTTATCAATAATGCTATTTATCCAACTATTGGAAATATTTGTATGGATATGCTATTTATAGATATTACTAATTCTAATTTAAATATTAATGATAGAGTGGAAATATTTGGAAATAACTATTCTATTTTTAATATGGCAGATGCTGCAAATACAATTCCCTATGAGATTATAAGTTCTATTTCAAACAGAGTAGTTAGAGTTTATCAAAAGGATTAATGAAAAAAAAATTTCTTTCTAATTTAATACTAGTTCTCCTTCTAAATGTAGTTATTAAACCTTTCTATATTATTGGAATTGATGCTGAAATATTAAAAATTACAGAGCAAAATAGTCCAGGTTCTTACGGAACTTATTTTTCTTTATTGAGCCTATCTTTTATTTTTAATATCATTCTAGATATGGGAGTTAATAACTTCAATACTAGAAACATAGCCCAAAACAATCAATTACTTCAAAAACATTTCTCAAGAATTTTTTCTCTAAAGTTAGTCCTGAGCGCATTTTACATCAGTATTCTCTTAATTATGGGATTAATTTTTGAACTCTCAACCAAAGAATTAAAGTGGTTATTCATAATAGGATTTAATCAAGTTTTAGTGGCTTTAATTCTATTTATAAGATCTAATTTATCTGCACTTCTTTTATTTAAAAAAGACAGTATTTTATCTATTACCGATAGATTGATTTTAATATTTTTCTGTGGTTATTTTCTATACAGCATTGCTAATAATACAATTGTAACAATTGACTTCTTCATCCTATCTCAAACTGTTGCGTATTTAATTACTGTTCTTCTAGGTTTTTCATTTTTAATAAAACATACCCAATTGCCAAGGCTAAAGTGGGACCAACTATTTTTTAAAATGATTATTAAAAAAAGTATGCCTTATGCTCTTTTGATATTTTTAATGTCCGTATACTATTATTCTGATGTAGTAATGGTGGAGAGAATGAGAGGGAATATTGAAGCAGCAAATTATGCTCATGGTTATAGATTTTTCATGGCTTTTAACATGCTTGGATACCTATTTGCTGGTCTATTACTTCCAATATTTTCTAAACTTATCAAAGAAAAGCAAAGTGTTCTTCCTGTTTCATGGTTGTCATTCAAGCTAATTTATTTTTTTGGATTGGTAATTTGTGTTACTGTATGGACCTATAAAATGGAAATTCTTAATTGGAGATATGAAATCAATGGTAGTTCATTAATGCACTCTAGTGAAACTTTTGGATGGTTAATGATTTCGTTCATAGCTGTTTCATGTAATTATATATTTGGGACTTTATTAACCGCAAAAGGAAGTATGAAACAACTAAACATTTTGGCCGTTTTTGGGATTTTAATAAACATATCGCTAAACTTATTACTTATTCCAAAAAAAGGTTCTTCTGGAGCAGCTTTTGCTAGTGCTTTTACCCAATTTTTCATTCTTATATTTCAAGTAGTTTTATGCTATCGAATATTTAATTTTAAATATAATTTAATTCCAATAATTCGACTTTTTTCATTCACTATACTGTTTATTTCCATGGTCTATACTGTAGAAAACTATCTAAGTATTAATTGGTTAGAAAAAATAATATTGAATGTTATTGGTGGTGGTATTATTGGTTTATTTTTGAAAGTTATCAATTGGGATCAGTTTTACAGCCTTTTAAAACACGATAAATCCTCTTAATTTGTAGAGATTCATGCTATAACTTACATTTGTAAAACTAAAATTGAAAAATGAATTCATCTGAAAATCAATCTTACGACTTAATTTCTTTTTTATGGAAAAATAAAAATCCATTAATTACTGTTGGAATTGTTGCGTTAGTGGCCTCCAGCATAGTCTCTCTTTTGATGGATGAGAAATTTGAATCTACTGTAACACTCTATCCTGCAAAGACAAGCTCAGTGACGTTCAATGAAGTGATTACAGAGGATCAAAGTGTTTCTAAATTTGGTGAAAATGAAGAGGCAGAACAAATGCTTCAAATTTTAGAATCTAGCAGTATAAGAAGCAAAATTATTGACAAATTTAATCTTCTTAAGCATTATGAAATTGATTTAGAATCTAAATATATCAATACAGATTTAACCAAAACTTATTTAGAAAATATAAATTTTAAAAGAAATAACAATGGAGCTGTATTAATTACTGTTTTAGATAAGAGCCCTGATACAGCTGCGTTAATTGCCAACGAAATTGCATCGTTATTTGACAATACAAAAAATGCAATGATTCACGAAAGAGCTTTGACAGATTTTAAAATTAAAAAAGAAAAACTTGATAAAATAATTGCTCAAATGCAGAACCTTAGAGATACTATGTCGAAACTATCTTCCCTGGGAGTTGTAACTAATGATGCTTACAGAGCGCTAACTGAAGGCTATGTAAATTCTAAAGATTTAGAAATGAAAAAATCATTCAAAACTAAAATGAATATGACTGAAAAATATGGTTCTTTACTTAAATCTTTCCAAGTTAAAGTTGAGTTCCTTTCTGAAAGACTTGCAACAATGGAAGCTTCTTACGAGCAGGCAGAAAGTGATGCAACCAGCTATTTGTCCCATAAATTCATTGTTGAGAAAGCCTATCCCGCAGAAAAAAAGGCCTATCCAATTAGATGGCTAATTGTAGTCTTATCAACATTTTCGGCTGTTTTACTAGCAATTGTAGGAATACTAGTCAAGAACCAAATAGAACTTTTAAAGGATTAATGTTTAAAGGATTTCTTAGCCGAAGAATTTCTTACTTTTTGATGATTTTATTCATCATACTAAACTCCATTTTAATTTACTTTGATATTTTCTACCTACTTGCGCTTCCTATAGTAATATTACTTGGCTATCTATTTGTTTTTAGATTGGATTTAATTTTTCTCACCATAGTTTTTAGCACCCCACTTTCTTTTAATTTTGAAAATTTAGACTTGCTTGGGATAGGATTTTATTTCCCAACAGAACCAATGTTACTTGTATTTACTGTAATATTTCTGTTCAAAGCGATTTATGAAAAAAAAAATCAAAAAGAGCTTCTACATTATAAAAACCCTATAATAATATTAGTTTTCATACAAGTTCTATGGATTTTTATAACCTCTATAGTCAGTGAAATCCCTATGGTTTCCTTTAAGTTTTTAATTTCTAGAAGTTGGTTTATTGTTCCCATTCTTCTTTATGGAATTCACTTTTTCAAAAAAGGAAAAAAACAGATCAAACAATTTTTCTTCGTATATCTTTTTTCGATGGTAATGGTTACCTGCTATACATTGGTCAATCACATGATGAACAGTTTTAGTGAAGAAGCAGGCCATTGGGTAATGTGGCCATTTTTTAAAGACCATACATCATATGGTGCAATTTTAGCACTAATTATTCCAATTAATGTTTGGTTGATATATGAGTCCAAAAAAAATTATTTCAGAATTTTATTAATTATATTTTTAGCAATACTTCTTATTGGTCTGTACTTTAGTTATACAAGAGCTGCTTGGCTAAGTATAGTTTTATCGATTGGAGTATTTGTCCTTTACTACTTCAAAATAAAATTAAAATGGCTAATTGCTATCATAATTATTCCTTCCATATTTATAGTTTATAATTTTACAGAAATTTCTTACTTGGTTCAAAAAAATGATGCTGAACACACCACAGAGAATTTTTCAGAAAGAGTAGAATCCATGTCTAACATTTCCTCAGATGCATCAAATTTAGAACGTTTAAACAGATGGAACTGTGCAATTGAATTATTTATAAAAAGACCTTTTTTTGGATGGGGGCCTGGAACTTATGCTTTTGTATATGCACCATTTCAAAAGTCTAAAGATTTGACAATAATCAGCACTAATTTTGGAGACGGTGGAAATGCACATAGTGAATATCTAAGTCCTTTGGCAGAACAAGGCTTTTTTGGATTTTTAATCAATGTTTTACTAATAGGGCTTGTATTTGTTTACTCAGGTCTATATTATGTAAGATGTGAAAATGAGTTTTATAAAATTTTAACACTTTTCATCATCTTATCTCTAACAACTTATTTTACTCACGGGGTTTTAAACAACTATTTAGATACAGATAAGGCTGCAATTCCAATTTGGGGTTTAATTGGCATCTTTATTACTATTAAAACTTATTTAAATCCTATTTCTAAAAATACAACGTATTAATTGTATGTTGTGACCTATTATTATTGCTTATGGTAAAATCTAAAAAAATATTTCAATGCATAAGCTGCTCCCACGAAACAAGTAAGTGGACTGGTAAATGTGGAGAATGTGGAGAATGGAATACAGTTTCTGAGAGAATAGTTTCAAAGTCATCCAAAAGTTCTATTTCAAGAAGTATTAAAACTCCTCAGCGAATATGTGATATTTCTGGAGATAAAGCGGAGAGAATTCCTATAAATGATTTAGAATTTAATAGAGTAATTGGAAATGGATTGGTAAAAGGTTCTGTTATCCTATTAGGAGGTGAACCTGGAATTGGCAAATCGACATTGACTTTAAAAATTGCCTTGAAACTAAAAGAGAAAGTATTATATATCTCAGGGGAAGAAAGCAATGAACAAATAAAATTAAGAGCCAATAGATTAAAGTTCAATAACGACAGTTGCTACATTTATAATGAGACTGAAGTCAATACCATCCTTAAAACCTGTGAAGAAGTTTTGCCTACATTAATTATTATTGATTCTATACAGACCATTTATACACAAGAAATAGATGCTATTCCAGGAAGTGTTTCTCAAATCAAGCACTGTGCTGAAATTTTAATTAAATATGCAAAAGAGAAGCTTATCCCTATAATAATTATTGGTCATATTACTAAAGATGGAGCAATTGCTGGTCCTAAAGTATTGGAACATATGGTAGATACTGTACTTCAATTTGAAGGAGATAAAAACCACTTGTATCGTTTGGTTAGAAGTATCAAAAACAGATTTGGAAGTACCAATGAACTTGGAATTTATGAAATGAATGAAAGTGGTCTAGAAGAAGTAAATTCTCCTAGCAAAATGCTTATTTCAACCAACCAAGAAAAGCTAAGTGGTATTGCCTTAGGTTGTAGTTTGGAAGGGGTAAGACCTATAATGATAGAATCTCAAGCCTTAACCTCTGCTGCTACTTACGGAAATCCACAAAGATCGGCTAATGGAATTGACATTAAAAGACTGAATATGTTATTGGCAGTGATTGAAAAAAGAGGGGGGATGAAACTAAGCCAAAAAGATGTTTTTTTAAATATTACTGGTGGATTAAAAATTCAAGACCCTGCAATTGATTTATCTATGGTTTGTGCTATATTATCTTCGTTTTTTGACTTTTATATTGATCATAAAATTTGTTTTATTGGTGAAGTAGGCCTCAGCGGAGAAATAAGACCAGTTAGTAGGATAGAACAACGAATAAAAGAGGTGACAAAAATGGGAATTAAAAAAATATATTTAAGTAAATATTCTAAGATTAATCAAGTAGAATCCAAAGATTATCTATTAATTAAAGTAGGTAAGCTTCAAGAAATCATTCAACAATTATTTAAATAATGCGTTTATTGAGCTAAGTAATAAAGAGTTTAAATTATATTTATTATAAAAATAGTTCATGCAGGTTATAGATCTTGAAAAAGAAATTATTAGTGAGTTTGAAATGTTTGACAATTGGATGGAAAAATATGAGTATCTAATTGAACTTGGGAAAGATCTTCCTCTTATATCCTCTACCCTAAAAACTGATGAAAATATTATCAAAGGGTGTCAATCAAAAGTATGGTTACATGCTGAATTTGAAAAAGATTTGATTTCATTTTATGCAGATAGCGAAGCAATAATAACAAAGGGAATAATTGCTCTTTTAATAAGAGTATTAAATAACCAAACTCCAAAAAATATTTTGGATGCAGAACTAAATTTTATAAATGAAATTGGTCTAACTAATCATTTGTCTCCTACAAGAGCTAACGGGTTGTTAGAAATGGTAAAACAGATGAAGGCTTATGCATATTCATTAATGATAAAAAATAATTTAAATGAGTGATGTAAAAGATTCTAAAAGTGTCAAAAAAAAAATTGAGGACAAAATTATAAATGTTCTAAAAGCGATATTTGATCCAGAAATTCCAGTGGATATTTACGAATTGGGTTTAATTTATGAAATTAAAATTGACGATGAATTTAATACTGAAATTATTATGACTTTAACTTCTCCAAATTGCCCTGTGGCAGAGTCCCTCCCAAAAGAGGTTGAAGATAAAGTTGGTCAAGTTCATGGAGTCGAAACTTCAAAAGTTAACATTGTATTCGATCCTCCATGGGATAAGGATATGATGAGTGAAGAGGCAAAGCTAGATTTAGGAATGATATAAAAAAAAGAAATGGAATTTGGAATTGATGCAATAGATTATTATTTACCAAACATAGCTTTACCAATAGTTAGTTTGGCAGAAAAAAGAGATATTATCCCTGCAAAACTTGAAAAAGGATTGGGATTAAAATATATGGCACTTGCAGATTTAAATGAAGATACTGCCTCTATGGCGGCAAATGCACTGTTAAATCTTATCGTAAATAATAAAATAGATCCTTCAACAATAGGAAGAATATATCTTGGAACTGAAAGCGCAGTAGATGCAGCAAAACCAACAGCTACATATGCAGTTGGAACCGTTGAAAAAATTCTTTCAGAAACCCACGGGACTAGATGTTTTATAAACTGTGATGTTGTAGATCTGACATTTGCTTGCATTGGCGGAATTGACGCAGTTGAAAACTGTTTAGATTGGATAAGAATTAATCCAGAAAAAAAAGCGATTGTGATTGCCTCAGATATTGCAAAATATGAACTAGCTTCTTCTGGTGAATATACACAAGGAGCAGGTGCTGTTTCTATGTTGTTAAGTTCCAATCCTAGTATCATTTCTTTTAAAAAAACAGTTGGAATTAGCATGGAGCATGTTGGAGATTTTTTTAAACCAAGAAGGAAAATTGATAACTCATTTTTGAGCGATAAAAATACTACTGTACAAAAATTAACAAATAGTGATAAAGAAATTATTGATTTTTATTTTGAGGAACCAGTATTTGATGGTCAGTATTCCAATAAATGTTATCAAGATAGAATCAATGAAGGGTTAGAGCATTTTCAATCCCAGAA
>Ga0233396_1000820_pt1 | contig 14173 bp, 12 predicted proteins | sample 32DmetaG_FD_183169 | JGI IMG/M metagenome (GOLD analysis project Ga0233396, IMG submission 183169) | Seawater microbial communities from Monterey Bay, California, United States - 32D | ecosystem: Environmental > Aquatic > Marine > Coastal | place: USA: California | collected 2016-10-19 | reverse complement strand
TCCATGCAGGCCTGGCGGATTGCATTCTGGCTGGTGGCATTGAGTCCATGTCCCCCATCCCATTTGGAGGCTGGCGCATCGTACCAAATGCCCGAATTGCCAAAGTCAACCCGGATTGGTACTGGGGAATGGGACTCACCGCAGAAGCCGTTGCCAATGACTTCGAAGTGAGTCGCGAACAACAAGATGCATTTGCATTGGATAGCCATTTGCGCGCAGCAGCAGCCATTGACGCGGGCCGATTTGCACCCGGAATTGCCCCCATTGAAGTCTCTGAAATCTACTTAGATGAATCAGAGCAACGACAGGAACGCAAGCATATTGTGGATACGGATGAAGGAGTGCGCCGCCAATCCTCAGCTGCCGGATTAGCCAAATTGCGACCTGTTTTCGCTCAAGGTGGAAGCGTAACAGCTGGAAACAGTTCGCAGACTTCAGACGGTGCGGCTTTCGTGCTCGTGGTCTCTGAAAAAATGCTCAAAGAATTGAACGTGGAACCCATCGCTCGTTTAGCCAGTTATCATGTGAGTGGCCTCGAACCACGAATCATGGGAGTAGGTCCCATCCATGCTGTGCCTGAAGCATTGCGCAAAGCAGGGTTGACCAAGAACGATCTTGGTGCCATCGAATTGAATGAAGCATTTGCGTCACAATCCGTGGCCGTGCTCAAAGAACTGGATTTGGATCCCACCATTGTAAATCCAAATGGAGGTGCAATCGCCTTGGGGCACCCCTTGGGTTGCACTGGAGCAAAGCTTACCGTCCAGTTGATGAACGAATTACAACAACGCAAGGCGCGTTACGGCATGGTCACAATGTGCGTAGGAAGCGGCCAAGGAGCCGCTGGAGTTTTTGAAATGATGAACGCTTAATCGAATTCAATATGTCTGAACAATCAAATGCCCTGCGTGGAGGCGAGTTTCTCATCCGCGAAACCGCCGCTGACGATATCTTCATTCCTGAAGAGTGGTCCGAAGAGCAGCTCATGATGAAGCAAATGACGTTGGACTTCGTTGCTCAACGTATAATTCCCAATCTCGAACGCATTGAGCAGCAAGAGGAAGGACTCGTGCCAAAATTAATGGAGGAAGCCGGAGAACTTGGGCTTATCGGGAGCTCGGTTCCTGAAGACCTTGGAGGAATGGGGCTCGACTTCAAATCGACCATGCTCATTACCGAAGCCATCGGTGGTGCGCATTCCTTCAGCGTGAGTTTTAGTGCACACACTGGCATCGGCACCTTGCCCATCCTGTATTACGGAAACGAAGCGCAAAAGCAGCAATGGATCCCTGGGCTGGCATCTGGTCAACTCAAAGGATGCTATTGCCTCACTGAGCCCAGTGCCGGATCAGACGCCAACAATGGAAAAACCACTGCTAAACTCACTGAAGACGGCAAACACTACCTGATCAACGGCCAAAAGATGTGGATCACGAATGGTGGATTCGCCGACGTCATGATTGTGTTCGCCAAAATCGATGATGATGAAAACCTAACCGCATTCATCGTGGATGGTCATGCAGAAGGAATCACCAAAAATCCTGAGGAGAAGAAGATGGGCATCAAAGGCTCTTCGACCCGTCAGATTTTCTTCAGTGACGTCAAAGTCCCTGCGGAAAACCTTCTGTACGAGCGCCAGAAAGGATTTAAAATTGCCGTCAATATTTTGAATATTGGACGAATCAAATTAGGAGGGGCTGTACTCGGCGCAGCCAAAGATGCCTGCACCCATGCCGTCCGCTACGCAAACGAACGCGAGCAATTTGGGCGTTCAATCTCCAAATATGGGGCCATTCGATACAAACTCGCCGAAAGTGCCATCCGACTCTTCACCAAAGAATCCGCTCTTTACCGGGCAACGCAAAACATCGATGACGCCATCGCTGCACTAAAAGCAAGTGGAATGGAACATGGAGAAGCGACCTTGAAAGGCATCGCTGACTTTGCCCCAGAATGTGCGATGATGAAAGTTTTGGGCTCAGAGGTCCTCGACTACGTTGTCGACGAGACTGTACAGATTTACGGCGGCATGGGTTACAGCGCCGAAACTCGGGCAGAGCTCGCCTACCGCGATGCCCGAATCAATCGAATCTTTGAAGGAACAAATGAAATCAACCGAATGCTCACGGTCGATATGATTCTCAAAAAGGCGATGAAAGGCGAAATCGATCTAATGACCCCTGCGATGGCCATATCTTCCGAGTTAACAGGCGTGCCCGACATGGCCCTACCGCCAACGGATTTATTCGAGAAACAACTGCAGTACGTTCGAAACTTCAAGAAGGCCATTCTCATGGTCGCCGGATCTGCCGCCCAAAAACTCATGATGACCTTGGCGAAAGAACAAGAGATCCTCATGAACATTGCGGACATGGCCATTTGGGCTTACACCGCCGAATCCACGATCCTACGAGTTCAAAAATTACGCACCATCCGAGGAGCTGATGCAGATTTATCGGTGCAAGAAGCCATCATGCGCGTCTATACTTATGAAGCATCAGAGTGGATTCACAGCTCCGGAAAAGAAGCATTGCTTGCTTTCGCCGAGGGGGATGAATTGAAGATGATGCTCATGGGAATGAAACGTTTTGCCAAAACAGAAGACTTCAACACCAAAGAAGCGAGGCAACTGATTGCACTAGATCTTATCAACAAGGGCGAATACAATCTTTGATTTTCACGAGGCATTACGTCTTTGCGACGGTCGCGTGAAACTTTGTTGAAATCAAACGAGATTTCGTGCGAATGAATGGAGGGTGCGCGGGTATTTTTGCTCCATGGCAAAAAAGAAAAGCATCATCAATAAGGCCTCAGAGAAATTCCTCGAAGCCTACCTCAACAACGCGAGCCCAACCGGGTTCGAAAGCAGTGGCCAACAACTTTGGCTCGACTACATTCGTCCATACATCGACGAGCACATGGTCGATACGTACGGGACAGTTGTGGGTGTCATCAATCCTGATGCTCCCTATAAGGTTGTCATCGAAGCGCATGCCGATGAAATCAGTTATTTCGTCCACTACATCACATCAGATGGATACATCTACCTCAAACGCAACGGTGGAAGCGATCACCAAATCGCTCCCTCCAAACGCGTTGATATCCACACGCCGAAAGGCATCGTGAAAGGCGTGTTTGGCTGGCCTGCGATCCACACACGAACCGCTGGCAAAGAGGAAGCGCCGAGCATGAAGAACATATTCCTCGATGTAGGAGCCAAAGACAAAAAAGAAGTGGAGGCCATGGGCATTCACGTCGGATGCGTTGTGACCTACGAGGATCAGTTCATGGTGTTGAACAAAGATTGGTATGTTGCCCGTGCTTTGGACAATCGCGCCGGTGGCTTCATGATTGCAGAAGTAGCGCGATTGCTTCATGAACAAAAGATCAAATTGCCCTTCGGATTGTACATCACCAACTCTGTTCAAGAAGAAATAGGCCTGCGTGGCGCACAGATGATTGCCGAGCGCATTGATCCGGATGTGGCTATTGTTACAGACGTAACACACTGCACACATACACCCATGATGAATAAGATTGAGAATGGTGATGTCGCTGCTGGCAAAGGTCCGGGTGTCACTTATGGCCCCGCAGTCCAAAACAATCTCTTGCAACGCATCATTGATACAGCTGATGCAGAAAAAATCCCATTGCAACGCATGGCTGCAAGCCGCTTCACAGGCACAGACACTGATGCCTTTGCATACTCCAACAAAGGTGTCGCCAGTGCGCTGATCAGCTTGCCCTTGCGTTATATGCATACCACCGTGGAAATGGTCCACCGCGCTGACGTAGAGAATTGCATTCAGCTCATCCTCGCCACCTTACAAAACATCGAGACGGGAGAGGATTTTAAATATATCCAATAAGGAGAAATCCTTCGGGATCAATCCGCCAACAAGCGATTGATTTCGACTGCTTGCTTGTTGATTTCTGCGACTTGACTCGCATCCAAACTTGAAGCCTGGGACGTGGCACGTTCAATTCGTAGCGCCATGGCCCGGGCTTCTTGCATGCGATGAAGCAGGACTTCGCCTTGATCCGAAACAGCCTTGCGTTCGTGGAAAAGCATCGACGCCTCATTGACCATCGCCCGCAACTCCGACTCATTCCACGGCTTGGCGATGTATTTGTAAATCTGCCCCTTGTTGATGGCGTCAATAACCGCGTCGATGTCCGCATGTCCCGTCAGCAACATCCTGATGGGACCCGGAAAATCAGGCATGATTAATTCAAAAAACTCGACACCACTCAAGGTTGGCATTTTTTGATCTGAGATGATCACCTCAATCGGTTGCTCCCTCAAAATCCGAACTGCTTCGGTTGGTTCTGTTGTGACGTGCACATGAAAATCTCGCCGAAATGCTGCCCGAAATGCTGTCAGGTTATGCAATTCGTCGTCTAAGTACAATACATTAATCATAACGGAAATCGAATAATAAATTCAGTACCCACCCCTTCTTCGGTCTCTACCTCTACCTCGGCATTGTGGTCGCTCAGAATACCCATAACAATGCTCAACCCAAGTCCTGTGCCTTCTCCCACAGCCTTGGTCGTGAAAAACGGATCAAAAATTTGTGCTTTGACCGATTCCGACATCCCAGCGCCTCGATCCTTAACACGAACTTCAATCCACGACTGCCCGATACTGTCAACCTTCCTCGATTTGATCTGAACCTTTCGTTCTTCCACTGCTAAGTCCGATTCGTCCATGGACTGGGCAGCATTGGTAATGATATTCATGAAGACCTGATTGAGCCGGCCAGGTTGGCAACTTACAAGCGGCAAGTCAACACCCATGTCTGATTCGACCACAGCATTATCTTTCAAATTACTCCGAAGCACAATCAACGTTGATTCGATGAGCTCATTGATTTGCGCCATGGTGAAATTATCTCCGTCCATCCGGCTGAAAATCCTCAAGCCTTTCACAATTTCTGAAGTTCGTTTGGTGCCGTCCTCAATACCATTGAGCAATTCTTCGATTTCCCGTTGGGTAAACTCGATGTCCAAGGCTCCGAACATTTCTTTCAATTGTCCCATCTCCTGATTGAGATTTGGGCTCAGTGGATCCATCGCCTTCAACTTGTCAATAACCTTGGACAAGTCCTCAAAATCACGTCGCAACGATTGCGCGCTCGAAGCAACGAAGTTTATGGGGTTATTCAATTCATGAGCAATGCCCGCTGTAAGCTGACCAATGGATGCGAGCTTTTCACTTTGCACGAGCTGCTGCTGAGCCGACTGCAGCTCATCCAAAGTGTTTTGAATGTTCGAATTGGCGCTCTCCAATGCAGCCGTACGCTTGGCCACGCGCTCTTCCAAAACGGAATTCTGCTCACGAACCATCTGCTCATTCAATTGTGATACGCGCAACTGCTCTTCACGTGCATGGACGCTCTCTCGCTTTAACTGATTGATGCGACTTGCCAAAGCTAAACTCAACACGACCACTTCGATGGCACTGCCCAATGGCAGTGCATAAAAAGTCCAAGCGTTGTAGGGAATGACACCGCTATCCTTCAGGACAAAAACGAAAACAGCAAAAATGAATACCGTAAACGCCAATAAAAAATACTTCGCCGGCTCATACCCTTTTCGAATCGTAATGATCGCACCGGGAATGCAGAAAAATATCGCAGCAGCACAGAAATTGATCAATTGATAACTCCACTCCAATCGCCCCAGCAAAGCAAGGACAAGCGCGACCAGGTAAAGCAAAAAATAACCATTCAACAGTTTGTGGAGCCATGGCACATATCGGCTAAGACGCAAGAAATTTTGGACAAACAAAATGGTGGTCAACCCACTAAAAACTCCGAAAAAATGAGTCAACCGCAAGTTCAACCACGGCCAATGATCAGTACCGAGAACAAATCCATATCCATTGAGCGCGAGTTGAGCCCCTCCAACTGCGAAGATGAAGAGCACATACTCCAGATAACTCCGATCACCAATACTCAAAAACAAAAACAGATTGTACAAAAGCATCACCACCATCACTCCCGCGTAAAGCGCAAATAATACGTCGCGCTCATGCGCATCCTCGAGCACTCTTCGTGGTCCCGTGATGCGCAAGGGTACAATCATTGGCTTGTTGGATTGCATGCGAAACAATGCGTGCAATTTATTGCACTCCACGAGCGGCACGGGAAAAGAAGGATATGTTCCGAACTGATGCCCCTCGGCACCTTTATTCATAATTCCTCCGGGATAGCTTGCGATGATCTTCCCATCGCATACCATGAAACAAGTGAGATCGTCGATTCCGGCATTCTGGATTTCAATCAACTTCCCATTCTCTGTCATTGGATCCAAAGTGAGCCGCATCCATTCGACCCCTTCGCCCATTCCAAGGTTGGGAACCAATTGCTCGAAGGAAACCCAGTCTTCCGACTCTGCAACCACCTCCACTTCCAATAAATCCAGATTGTATGCCTCGGGCAAATACTCCAACCGGGTTCCAATGAACTTTTGCGCCTGAGCAGAAAAGGATACGAGCAGCGTACAAGCCACAACCGCAAAACGGATGCCACGTTTATTGCGAAGCTGACTTGATGCAAATCCGCCCATCAGACTTCGATGCGAAACTTCAGCTTAAGATCCCCTTTAGGTCCTTGAACAGCATATGTTGCTCGCTCAGGATCCTGCCAGATATTTTCCAGCAATTGGCGCACCTGTGGCTGCACAGACTCTATGTTTTCTGGGAACGTGTAGCGTGCTATTGTAGCTCGCAACTTTTCAGTCGGATAGGTGAAATAGCCCTCGGATCCGATCCCTTCTTCCGTAAAAAAAGCAAGGGGTGCCTGCATTCGTCGTGTAACCGGAGATGTCAATGCAAAAAGATGTCTCCCGCCAACCATCGTCAAGGTAGCCATTGCAGCTTGTATGAGAAAAGTCGCCTCGACCCCCATACCAGCCAACTCAATGCTGTTCCACATTCCACCCAATTCAAACGCTCCTTCATCTGCGTATGCCTGCATATGCTGGGCCAAGTTTGCGTCTTGATTTCCAACAGCCTTGATAAGCGGCATGTTCTGAATGTCGTCGACTCCATGCATCCTTGCTCCTCCTAGGACGCGTTCGGTCTTTCCGTCAATTCCAGAGCCCTTTGCCACAGCCGCAATCACAATAACACTGGGATCTCCAATCCAATCCCGATTGAATGTCGTCAATTTTTTGATTCCGTACGCTTGCAGTACGGCTTGGTGACCGTCTACGAGGTCGTTACAGCAGTCCAGGTGCTGGTCCGCACGGAATACGCGCACTTCGGCCTCAGCAATGCGGTCGGCCTTGCGAACACGGTCAATCGATGGATTCAACGAACTGCTCATCCCATTCAAGATATATGCGGGCATCCGGAGCCGGATTCCCAAGTAAAATTTTACGAGCTGCTTGAGTCGCATGCGCGCCACCTGCAGCCACGTCTGAGTACAATTGAGGCCAACCAACGAGTGTCTTTCCTACTTCTTCCAGACTCTGAATTCCTCTCTGCGATGCTTGACTGACGTCAATGAATGCATTGAAAAACTCTGGCGTCCAATCCTTCGCCTCAAGCATGTCTCCCAGCATCTCCTCAGAAATTCTACCATGCAGATAGCCCTCTACTCCTTGATCGTAGCGTTCGATGTCCAGCATTCCACGGTCTGATGTTTCCATTAAAACCGCAATCGCGTTGTGACGAGCGTATGAGCGTATGAGCGCCTTGGCCGCAACCTGGTCACAAGCATCGCAGACCAAATCCAATTCTTCGAAAAACTCTGATGCATTTTCAACGGTCAATCCGGCCGAATACACCTCCACCTCGAAGTATGGATCAACCTCGGCAATGCCTCGGCAAATCGCAACCCATTTGGGTAAGCCTAAGTTTTTGATTCCCGTTTGGATTCGGTTCAAATTGGACAATTCCAAATCATCGAAATCAGCTAATTTGAGTGAGCCGCACGTGCGCTCCATCACTAAACTCATCGCAAATGCACTGCCCACTGAAAGACCAACAATTCCAACTTTCTTTTCCCGCAATGCCCCTTGCTCCTGCGCTGTGACCTTGTTTCGGTTGCGATTGGTTCGCAACTCGATGAAATCCGATTCATTGAGGATGCGAATCAAAGAACGACTCCACGGATACCAAGCCCAGCAACCGTAATGGCCCCAGCCATGCCCAGCCAACTGTTCTGATACAGCTTCTGCTAAACCATCCGGATTAACGCGTAAACCCGGGTTTCGTGTAACCAACAATTCAGCGAGCTGGTCTTCCAACGTATCATACACCTCATAATTCGTCAGCGATGACCGAAAAGCGTTAAAAGCATGACGGCCAGATTCTGAAGACAGTTCGAAAATAGTGGCTCGCGCCTCTGTATTTTGATTGGTGGAAGTCATACGCTTAGGAAACTAAATTTCGGAGTAATTGGCGCATTCAAAACACCCTTGAGAGGTTGTTTTGAACAGCGGATTATGGGGAAAAATGCAACTTTTAATGGGCCTCCGTCGTAAGTGAGACGACAAGAGTCAAAAAAAAAATTCATGACCCCGCATCATTCAACTCCATCCATTTGGGTGGTCTACAACAACCGCAACGAAGCTGAGAATTTGATTGATCGAATCTCAGACTTCAGCGAAGGTCATTTCTGGGACTCTTCCGCAGTGAATGATTTTTTATTGAACATCGATAAACATCGATCGTCCTGGCTGGTCGTAGATTCAAAATCTTCTGAAGATTCTGATCTTCAAGCGGCAGCGCAAAAGGCCAGCTCAACTTATGAATTCTTTCGTTGCCTCGTCATTGGCTCAGACAAACCGTCAGAATGGCCAGACAACTCCATTCACATTGAAAAGAATACACTTTCGACCAGCATCATCGATCGCCTGCGCAACGAATCTCATGTATTGCGCATGGCCAGCAGTCGAGTGCGCCACATGCGTCGGTTGCAAAACCGTTGATCAGGATTGGCCTGAATAAATCCTAATGTGCCCTTTGGCAAGGGAATTGGCCATTTCACGTATCGCAACCATCGCCGCTTCAGTCTCTAAGGAGACCTCTTCTTTGCGCATCCGTAAGACCAACCAACCGTAGAGCGCCGTTAACATTCGCTCAACCGGATGCTTGAATTCCCCTTTCATTTTCCGTTCATTCAACTCATTGAGCAGCGGTTCTGCTGATTGAAACGAAGTGACATAAGTTGCGTCCTCCATGGGGCCTACCAACAAATCGTGGAGCAACGCCATCTCGGTAAGCGTTTCTTGAATGTGAGCCACATGTCCCGATTCTTCCAGATGCTCTCTCTGCATTGTTCTGCTCAGCTCCAGCACCCACTCTAAATCTTCATCTTCTTGTCCTGCGAACATTGACCGCAATGCGCCGACATCGAACTTTGCCGCTCGCGCAACGTCCTCCATTTGCCAAACATACAATACGTACTCAACGATGTGAGATTCCTTTTTGATGGCTGCTGTGGTCATGGTTTATTTTCTAAAGGGGTCGTGTCCGGAACAGTTTCATAACGATCGTTCATGAATTCAAGCAAGGGAACTGTAACATCGAACCCGGTCTGACCGAACAAAACACCCTCACCAGAACGCCCCCAATTCAATACCATATCCAATTCTGATTCGTGAGCAAACGCTGCCACTTCAGAGGATAACTTCACCGAGATTTCACTTTGAATCGTTGATTCCATTTGCATCAACTCCGTTTGCTGCTGACTCTGCATTTGCCCCAGTGCATTCTCAATCTCCACGAGACGATTTTGCGCCATCATCACCTCATCATTGGTGGCTTTTGGCCCATTGGCGTATTCGATTAATTCCTGCGCTTCTTCCTGCAATGGACGCGACTTTCGCTCCATGGACAACTGAGCCTGTTGAACTGCAATAAACATGGCCTTCTCTCGGTCTGCGATGAACTCCCAGTTGGCCTGAATCGAGTCTCCATGGATGAATGCAACGACCGCTTTCTCCCCCTTTCGAAGGCTTTCTGGCATTTCTACCTGACCGGAACCAAAAAACTGGTAGGTCAAAAAGCTTGACCATAAAGCTAAAAACACCACTGCTGTGACCGTAATTTTTTCGTTCATATCAATTGTTTGAATGATTCAAATATCCTGTTCTCATCGCTACGAAACCATGAAGAACTGACTCTGACATTAGCTTTGCCAACTGCTCCAGTTCCAGGATGCTGCTTTCCTCCTGTTCCACTTTGAATACTTGCTCATAGCGATCTAACTCGAACCGCAACTGATATTTTTCATTCCAGCTGGTGACCGTAATACGCATCAGGGGGTGTGGAATTTGACTGACGGTTCGCATGGATTTCCAATCTAATTTGGCCGCGAAGATAGAATATCCGCGATGACCAAAGCCGATCAATGGGATCCTTCCCTCGAAAACATCCAAGACGCCTGCCCCCATGCCATCTGGCAAGAATTGGCTTGGACGATCGGTAGCGTGCCCTTGATGGATGGAGATTCTAATCAGTTGCCTGCATTATGGTCTTCCAATTATCATCTTCAAGCGCTTCGTTCGATGCAACTTCAGTGCCCAAAATGGGCACAAATAAGTCAGCCTGAGGCGTCAATCCTCGGAACAAAACCCTTACGCCTAGGCCAACGTTTTGAGCGTCTTGTCAATTGGTGGTTTGAAGCAAGCCCTGAATACACGGTTTTGGCCAAAAACATCATCGTCCAAGGCAAAAAACGGACCCTCGGTGAAATGGATCTTATCGTGCAAGACCACGAAACGGAAGAGGTGACCCACCTCGAACTGGCTTGCAAGTTCTACCTGCAAACGGGCAATTCGCGGGCATGGTCTGATTGGATTGGAATGGATCCCTCGGATCGACTTGACTTGAAACTGGGCAAACTTTCGACCCAGTTAAATCTAGACCAGACACCTGAGGCGCAGGCAATCTTGCGCGCAAGGGGCATTCAAGTGAATGCCCGTGCCGCATGGATCAAAGGCTGGTTTTTTGTCCATTTTCGCGAAATCACCAGAGCGCAACTGCCTCATCATGCGCACTTCAAAGTCTCCACGGGGTGGTGGTGCACCCAAAGTGAATGGCCCACCATCTGGCAAGCTGAGGCTTCTTGGATTATCATTCCCGCTCGGCACTGGCTTCGAACGCGTCACGAATTAGATGAAGCAAACGAAATCAAAACCATGGACGACACATTCACGGCATTGGAAAAATGGAAGCACATCATGGTCGCGCAAGTGGAAATGCGGGCAGGCCAATGGCATGAAATCATCCGCGGGGCGATTGTTCGAGATGGTTGGCCCGTCGTTTAAACCCTCGTGTAAATCGTCGTACATGTTAGAACCTTTCGCTTCTAGAGTCGTTCTTACGTTGTATGAAAAGTATTAAAATGAGGCTTTGCAACTTCTTTACCATTGCAGTTTTTGGGCTCGCCAGCTCTTCCGCACTTCTGGCACAACGTCCAACCGGAGGAGAGCGATACAGGCCGGAAATCGCCTCCGTTTCAGGTGTGGTGGTAGAAGCCGATGGAACCAGTCCCATTCCGTTTGCTTCAGTGGCTCTTCTCGCCATTCGAGACAGTAGCATAGTCGCAGGTCAATTGGCCAATGAAGAAGGGCAATTTTCTCTCACCGAGCTCCCTCTAGGCAAATACACCCTCAATGTTCAATTCATGGGATATGAAGGCTTCAAGTCCGAAACCATCACGTTAACACCCAAAACCTCCATTGCACATGACGCTGGCTACATTGCACTCGATAAAAAGGTGAATGACTTGGAGGAAGCCGTCGTGGCGACTGACGCTAGCACACTTGAGATGCTCATCGACCGCCGCGTATTCCGCGTGGGCAATGACTTATCAGCAGCAGGCGGCAATGCATCTGAAATCCTTGTCAATGTACCATCTGTAGCTGTAGATATTGACGGAAATGTATCGCTGCGGGGCTCCTCACAAGTGCAAATCCTCATTGACGGACGCCCGTCTGGTTTGGCAGGTGCAGCGCAAAATGCGTTCCTTGAGCAAATTCCAGCAAGCAGCATCGACCGCGTTGAGATCATCACCAATCCTTCTGCCAAATATGACCCGGATGGCATGGCCGGTATCCTGAATATCATCCTTAAGAAGAACAAACTGCAGGGTTTTCACGGACAATTGCAGGGAACAGCAGGAACGGGAGACAATCACAACGGTTCAGTTTCACTAAACTACAAAAACGATAAATTCAGCGTCTTCAGCAGTGCCAGTTGGAACCAACGCGACTTATTCCGCGAAGGTGAATCCTCCCGCACGCTCACCGTAGACAGTGTATCTCTTTTGGATCAAACCCGAGACGGTGATCAGCTTCGAACCAGCGTCAACGGACGAATCGGGATGGAATGGTACCCCTCCAAGAGCGAAGTGTTTTCAGCAAATATCAATGTGAACCAGAGCGATAATAAACGCAACAACGGATTGACGAATGAAGAAGTCTGGAGCACGGGGACAGAATTCAATAGTCTCCGTTCCTCTGAAGAATTGGACGCCAGCAAAGGTTTCGACGCTGATCTCGGTTACCGCAAAGAATACAATCAGAACCCATCCCATTTCCTTCGGCTTCGAGTACGCTACTCTGGCTCAGCATCCTCCTCCGACGAATTCATTCAAGAGGAATCGATACTCGAAACGGACGGCGTTGCGATTGCAACGGTTCGGGACACCAATTTGCAAGAAAATCGTTCGATGCGCACGGTCCTTCAGTTAGACTTTGAAAGACCTCTGGAGAATGAAGGCAAACTCGAATGGGGCCTGAAGTCCAATTTGTCGCGCAAAGACGATAAGTTCGACTACCTCTATTCTGACTCATCCTTCTGGTCACAAGGCATATACATTCCGACCAACCCCATCGCCCGGTCATTTGACTTTGAATACCGCGAAGACGTCCATGCTGCCTATGCGACTTACGGACGAAAGTGGGGAACCTGGGGAACGCAAGCGGGGCTGAGACTGGAACAAGTATTTACCGGTGCGCGGTGGGAGAACGACCAGGCTTTTGAAAACAATTACTTCTCGGTCTATCCCTCGATCAATGTTTCTCGTCAGAGCAATGATGAAGTCAGCTGGATTGCCAGTTACAGCCGCCGCGTCAACAGACCTCGCGGACGATCTGTAACACCATTCCTCGACGACAGTGACAGCCGAAATCTGCGCGTTGGCAATCCTGAATTGCGGCCCGAATACACCAACTCATACGAGATTGGACATCAGTGGTCCCGCAAACGCAAGTCGTTGACCACCTCATTTTTTGTCAAGGAAACAGATGATTTGATTCAACGTTACTCCAACATTGACTCCGCTGGGATCCGTACTTCGAGTTGGTGGAATCAAGGCAGCCGGAGAGATGAAGGAATTGAGGTCATTCTCATGGTCCCTCTTCCAGGCGCTGGCCAATTTAGATTCACAGGCTCCTTCTATCATCTATCGAACCAAGTCGGTGATGTCGAGTTCGCCAGCGATGCGCAAGGTTGGTCCTACAATCTCAATTTCTTCGCCAATCAGTCCTGGGGTGAAGACAAGAAATGGAAGTGGCAATTGAATGGGATGTACCGCGGTCCATCCATTACCCCACAAGGACAATTCAATGGTTTTGCTTACATGGATGCCAACCTTCAGCGCAAACTCCTCGATGGTAATTTGACGATTGCACTCAAGTTGAGTGACGTTTTCAATACACGCGAATGGTCCTATACCTCTGACTTTGGCAATTTGTACCAAGAAAACCGATTCAAACGGGAATCCCAGAACGTCTTTTTGACCGCGACCTGGAAGCTGGGTAAATTAGAGCAGCGTGCTGGTCGGGGCGCTTATCCGCGCGGAGGTAACTTTGGAGGCGAGTCAGGCGGAATGGATTTCTAAATGCTTCCGTTTCGCATACGCATCCGCCTTCCACGCCTTCTTTAAAACCTGCTCCGCGGGATCAAAACCTCTCGTATACCGGCTCACAACCGCATGAAAGAGTGGGTTTTTGAACCGCACATCGCATTGCAATCGCTGTGGCAACGCACCGACAGAAGATTTGATATCTAGTGCTGTTCGGCCCATGTTCACTCGGCCACTGTGGTGATCGATCCCGAGGCATATAAACTCAACGAGCATTCGTTGGTAGATGGCGTGACTTTTTACAAGTCCAGGGTCAAATCCAACAAAAAAAGCTTCTACTTCAT